>Ga0315338_1000817_pt1 | contig 52787 bp, 45 predicted proteins | sample ASW8metaG_FD_204518 | JGI IMG/M metagenome (GOLD analysis project Ga0315338, IMG submission 204518) | Ammonia-oxidizing marine archaeal communities from Monterey Bay, California, United States - ASW #8 | ecosystem: Environmental > Aquatic > Marine > Coastal | place: USA: California | collected... | reverse complement strand
GCACTGAGACGCTCGGTTCGATCACCCCGCGCAGTAGACTCGGCGTTGCACAATGTCTTAAACGTTTTCAGTAAATGTTCCTGCCACTCCTCCTCCCCCACCTCGAGTAATTGCATCGTCGCAGCAGCAGCCTCCGCAAAGCTTTTTGTGCCGTGCCGCCTAAGCAGCGTCACGCAGGCATCGAGCACCGCAGGAACGGCGGCTGCCTCCGCACCCCGCCCTGGGATTCCGCCCCGCTCGGCGAAATACGTCCGCGTCGCCAAACGTGGGGCCACCCCCTGCCCGGCAAGCACCTCTACTTCTTTTTTCGCCGGGTCGAAGACCAAGATCGGCACTTCGCCACCGAAGCAAAACAGTTCGCCGCCAGCCGGATCAATGACCGAAAGGACCAGGAGCGAAGCGGTGGCAGCGTCGGCAGCGCCACCGCCCGCCTTGAGCATGGCCAATCCTGCAGCGGTCGCCGTCCCGTTGCCAGTGGCGACACCGCCGAGGTACCCGGCATCGGAAGCACGCCTACCCGATGTCGCTTCAGCCCATCCATCGTGGCCGATGCCGAGGACGACCGGCACAGCACACGCTCCAGTCGCCAACAGCGCTCGCCGCGAAAGTCGGCTGCCTCCGGTAGCCACCAGCGCACATTTCCGCTCGATGCCCTGCATCCTATTGGTCTCGCGTATGATACGATCCGCACTACACCACTTTTCCTGCAGTATAACCTGCCAGCGGCAACTAGATCCCCCCCGGACCAAAAAGGGAAACAAAAAAAGCCCCCGCTCGGACAAAGCCGACCGGGGGCCACATCAAACGCTTCGACACATTACGCTATCCTCTCATTTCAGCGCTGCGCGCCGCAGCAGGCTTTCTTGCCACCATCTTTCTTCTTGCAGCAGCCGTCTGCATCTTTGCCCTTCTTCGAAGTGGGGCAGCAGGGACTCCCGCAGTCTTCGCCACAACTGCAGCCCGTGCAATCGCAGGCCTTGCACTCACAATCAGTGCACTTTCCATCTGCGCAACCGCACTTGTTGCAATCACAATCTTTACCGCAACAACACGCTGCGACAGCCGTGGAGGCCGACTCAGCGGCGACTCCTGGTAACACAAACAGAGTGGCGGCGGCCACAATGGCCAGCCCGCTCATTAGGTTCATAAAGAATGACATTGTCATATCCTCTCTGCGGAAATTTCCGCAATAAAATTAGTTAAAAGAAATTACACCTAGAAATGCACCACCAGACTCCGTGCTCGCGCAAAATAATGGCGCGGACTAAAGGAGTATGTGGCCGTACAATATTAGTTCAGCCAAACGCCCAGCAGGGCGTGAAGACGGAGGAAAGAACCAAAGCCGCTCTCGGCAGGATTTTCCACCCCGCCGTTGATTTGTTTTTTGGGCAGACCCGCAAAGAGATCGTTCACCGCCACGGTCCCGATCGACAGATCGGTGGTGTTCTGATCGGTACGAGCGAAAGTCGGTTGTGATTGGGAAAGGCGGCAACGACCGCAACAAGGGCGACTGCAACAAGGACTTAGAGGGCAATAGGAAACGCACTGGGCATGCTCCGCACCCTGCGACCCGCCACAGCACCCCTTTTCCGCCAAGGGCGCTGCACAGCGGCAGAGCTGCGCAAGACCGACCGGTATCAACAGGCCGATCACCGCAAGGGCAAGCGGCACAACACGCAAACCGGCTATGGAAGTGGAAAATTTCACTTTAAAACGCTCCCTTTTTTACAACTCGTCTCTTCGTTTGTGCCCGTCACGGGGCAAAAACCAGCAAACCCGATCCATTCCTCTACATTAGAATCATACGCACCGCCTCCGATTTGGTTTGATCGGGTTTCATCCACTGACGTTGATGTGTTGTGGCCGCCTGGTAAATCTCCCGCTTTTCGCCACTCTAGAGCCTGTTATAATTCGGGCCATGTCTCAAAAAACAGCTAGATGGTGGCCAGGGAATCTTGCGCTTTTTTTGGTGATTATACTCTCGCCCGGTATTTCGGCCGCTGAGAATGCTGATCAGGCCCCCACGCTCCAGTCCATCGAGCAGGATCGCAATACCCTGATGCTCGAGCCGGAGTCCCCGCCTGCGCGGACTATTGCCGAGGTCTTTTATTTGATCCTCGGAATCGTGGCAGTCATTTTTCTCCTCGTGTTCGTCCCGCTACTCTGGATGCTCTTTCGTTTTCGGATGCGAAAGGAAGATGAGGGTATTGAGCCTCCTCAGATCTACGGGAGCAATCCGATCGAATTGGCCTGGACCATCGGCCCGGCCATAATCGTCTTCGTGCTGTTTTTGGTCACCGCGCGCAGTATTTTTGAAATTGAGGCCGCGGTTCCCCCTCACGATGCAGTCCACGTCCGCGTCATCGGACACCAGTGGTGGTGGGAGTACGAATATCCCGACTACGGTTTTATAACTGCCAACGAATTGCACGCACCGCTGGGCAAAGACGGTTCGCCCCGGCCAGTTTATCTCGATCTTGAATCGGCCGATGTGATCCACAGTTTCTGGGTTCCCCAGCTTGCCGGAAAAACGGATGTGATCCCGGGCCGGATCAACCACTTATGGTTCGCTGCAGAAAAACCGGGCTGGTACAAAGGCCAGTGTGCCGAGTACTGCGGTACGCAGCATGCCCACATGTGGCTGCGGGTCAAGTCGGAGAGTGATCAAGATTTTGCCGAGTGGGTTGCCAATGAACAGCGGGATGCGGTGGCGGACCCCGCGGTTGCCGTGGGCCGGAATCTCTTTCTGGAAAACGCCTGTGCCAACTGCCACACGATTCGCGGCACTTCGGCACAGGGCAAATTTGCGCCTGACCTAACGCACTTAATGGGCCGCAAAACCATCGCCTCGGGGATTCTGCCCAATACACGCGATTACCTGCTGCGGTGGGTTCGCAATCCACAAACGCTCAAAGTGGGCTGCCATATGCCTGATATGAAACTGACCCAACGCGAAGTTGAAAAAATTGTCGACTATTTAGTCACACTCCAATAGCGATACAGAGCACTTTACGAACCCATGGCCACCATCGATTCCTATTCTCAAAACCAGTTGACCACGACGCCGTCGCTGACCACACGACTGCACGCGTGGGTGGCCTCGGTGGATCACAAGCAGATCGGCATCATGTACCTGCTCATGAGCCTCTTCTTTATGATCCTCGGAGGGCTGGAGGCCTTTCTCATTCGCATACAGCTCTGGTCACCCAATAGCGAACTGATCGGTCCCGAAACATTCAACCAACTCTTTACGATGCACGGTACGACGATGATTTTTTTCGTCTTGATGCCGATGCTCTCAGGCTTTGCCAATTTTCTCGTTCCGCTGATGATCGGTGCTCGCGATGTCGCCTTCCCGCGACTCAACGCACTCGGCTTCTGGCTCTCCTTCTTCGGCGGATGTTTGCTCTACTTTACCTACTTCGGCGCGCAGGGTTTGTACGGTGCAGAAAACGCGCCCGATGTGGGTTGGTTTGCCTATGCCCCGCTCACCTCCCCCGCCTACGCCCGCGGCAACGCCACCGACTATTGGATTCTCGGTACGATGCTCACCGGGGCCGGCACAATTGCTTTCGGTGTGAACCTGCTGGCCACCATTTTTACGATGCGGGCACCCGGCATGCTGCTGACCAAAATGCCGCTCTTCGTCTATATCTTTATGATGGATGCGGTCTTAATCATTATTGCCTTTCCGCCGCTGACCGCCGCCCAGGTGATGCTCTTGCTTGATCGCTATGCCGGGGCGCATTTTTTTGATCCACAGACCGGCGGTTCGGCAGTTTTGTGGCAGCACTTGTTTTGGTTTTTCGGCCACCCGGAGGTCTACATCCTTGCGCTTCCAGCGTTTGCCATCACCTCGGAAGTGATTCCCGTTTTTTCCCGTAAAGTCATCTTCGGCTATGTCTCGATGGCAGCTGCTACGGCCGCAATCGCCTTTATCAGTCTCGGCGTCTGGGTCCATCATATGTTCACCGTGGGCCTGAGCGATGTTGTCGACACTCTTTTTGCCGCCTCGACCTTTTTGATTGCGATTCCCACGGGGATAAAAATTTTCAACTGGACCGCCACCCTCTACGGAGGACGTATACGCTTAAAAACGCCGATGCTCTTTGCCCTCGGTTTCCTCTCTATGTTTCTGATCGGGGGACTCACCGGGATCATGCTTGCGGTGGTTCCGTTCGACTGGCAGGTCTCGGACAGCTATTTCCTGATTGCCCACTTCCATTACGTACTCTTCGGAGGATCGCTCTTTTCACTGCTCGCCGGATTCTATTACTGGTATCCGAAAATGACCGGGCGGATGATGAGTGAACGGATTGGCATTTTGCAGTTTCTCTGCACCTTCGTCGGCTTCAATCTGCTCTTTTTCCCCATGCATATTTCGGGCCTGCTGGGTATGCCTCGGCGGATCTATACCTACACTGAACCGAGCTGGGTCCTGTGGAATCAGCTCTCCACGATCGGTGCGGCAGTGATGGGGATCGGCTTTTTGTTCTTTTTCTACAATCTGATCCGTTCCCTCCGGCACGGTGAGCCGGCCGGGGACGATCCCTGGGATGCCTGGACCCTCGAGTGGACCGTTCCTTCACCACCTCCAGCCTATAACTTTGAAAAAACTCCTACCGTCCGCAGTCGTCGGCCGCTCTGGGATCTAAAACATCCTGACGACCCCGACTGGGAACACGAATAAACACATGAGTACCGTCCACCTAGAACAACATGCCCCCCCGCATCAGCCGTCGCGACTGACGACGCTCGAGGCAGGTGTGGCAACATTCCTCTGTTCGGAGGTTGCCCTCTTCAGCACCCTGATCACGACCTATGTGATTTTCCTAGGCGCTGAGACTCCTGGTGCCGATCCGGCCAAGATGCCGACTCCCCAAACCGCGCTCGACTTAGGCCTAGTGATCATCAACTCGATCTGCCTGCTCAGCAGCAGTGCAACGATCTACCTGGCCCTGAAAGCCCGCAAGCGGGGAGCGCACACGCTTTATCTCATCTGGTTTGCCATCACCATCCTTCTCGGCCTCGAATTCATCGTGGGGACCGGTTACGAGTGGTACGGACTGATGACCGAAAAGCAACTCTGGCTGAGTACCAATAGTTTCGGCAGCACCTTTTACACACTGATCGGTTTCCACGCCTTCCACGTCTCCATCGGCATCCTGGTGATGATGATTCTCTGGGGTGTTGAGGCGGGACGCTGTTTGAGCGCCAAGAGCGAAGCGCCCGAACTGGTCTCCTGGTACTGGCACTTTGTGGATGGCGTTTGGATACTTATTTTTACCCTGGTGTACATCATCGGTCGCTGAGCAAAGGACCATGCAAGAGACTCCTCCAACCACTGCACAACACCGAGAGGGCATCGAAATGCCTCGGCCAACTTCTGCGCCGATCATGATGGCTTTCGGATCGCTCTGCATGGCCTGCGGGCTGGTACTCAATTGGCTGTTTTCGGTCGTGGGCTTGGTTCTGTTTTTCTCGGCACTCGGGCGTTGGATCTACATCCTGGCCACTGGAACTGGAGAGGAACATTTGCCCCTCGGTGCGCGCCCACAACCGGTTCGCCAATCGCGGGTTCAGGTCGAACCGCTCCGTCCCGGCATGCCTGGTCACCGCATGCGGATTCCCGACAAAGTCCATCCGATTTCTGCCGGTTTCAAGGGAGGTGCGTTCGGCGGGGTTGCGATGGCGGCCACCGCACTCGCCTACGGCATTTTCAGCAGTCGCGGTCTTTGGTATCCGGTCAACCTGCTCGGCGGCATGATCCTACCGAGCATCGGGACCTGGTCGGATGAACAATTGGGGCAATTTCATTTCCTGGCGATGCTACTGGGAACGATTATTTTTGTGGTGACTTCTCTCGGCGTCGGACTGATGTTCGGCATTCTTCTGCCGACGCTACCCCGCGTGCCGATTCTCTGGGGAGGGGTTGTGGCCCCGCTACTCTGGACCGGCGCGATTTACGGATTTATGGGGATTTTAAACCCACCGCTGAGCGAACATGTCGACTGGTATTGGTTCTTTGCTTCCCAGTTTGCGTACGGCATCGTCGTCGGCATCGTGGTGATCCGCACCGAAAAAATACCAGCGGGAGGTTTTCGAACGTGAGCAGCCAATATCGAAATATGGCGCTGTTTCTGCCGCTGCTGGTCGCATGCGGGCTGATGGTGTTGCCGCTTGCAGGCTGTGGGTCCTCGAGCGGATCCGATGTCGAGCAGCGCGTCACCTTCGACGACTGGATGCCGGGCAAACCGCACCAGAGCGACCGCGAATTTCCTTACGCCGACCAGCGGGATCCGGTGACAATTTTTGCGACCAGTTGCGCCGGCTGTCACGGTGCGGAGGGTCGGCTCGGCCCGGCACCTCCGCTCAACGATCCGATTTTCCTGCACATTTACAACCCCGACGCGATGCTCAAACTCCTTGCCGGTGGGCGCAGCGAAGGGCTGATGCCTTCGTTTCTGGCCAGCCATCGCGGCGGGTTGACCGAGCAGCAGAAGTCCATTTTGGTCAAAAGTATTTGGCAGCGTTGGGGAGGGGCGACTGATCTACCGAAAAACATTCCTCCCTACCTCACATCAGGCAGTGGAAACGCGAGCGAGGGAAAACAAGTTTTTGCGACGGTCTGTGCTCGCTGCCACGGCACCGATGGTGCGGGCGCAACGGCCGGTGCGCTCGATAACCACGCCTTTCTGGAACTGGTCAGCGACCAGTTGCTGCGGCGGATCATGATCACCGGCCGGCCCGATTTGGGTTGCCCCAATTTTGTCCAGTCGGGAACGCAAAGCGATTTGGGAAGACCGCTCTCCACCGGGGAGATCGCCAACGTGGTGGCCTTGCTCCGAGAGTGGCGGAGCGGGAAGAAATAAAAGGATAGCGCATGAACGAACTGGGAAAACCAACGACCGAAAACTGCTGCAAGACCGACCGCCGAGGCTGGTTTGACTGGATCTCCTGGCTGATCCTCGGCGGCGCGAGCGTGCTGATGAGCTTGCCGCTGATCGGTTACCTGTTCGGTGCCGTAATCTGGAAGAAGAAAGACCGTTGGATCGTACTCGGCAAGGTAAGCCAGTTCAAACCGGACACGACCGAGATGGTCACGGTGAAGAACCCGGTCCGGGGCCCCTGGGATGGAATCACCGGGGAACTGGCGCTCTACGTCCGCCATCTTCCGGAAGGAGAGCGCCGGGAATTTCAAGTTTTTTCGCTCCACTGCACCCACCTCGGCTGTCCGGTGAGTTGGTTCGACGAACCGGCACTTTTTATGTGTCCCTGTCATGGGAGCGTGTTTTATGCCGATGGGGGCTATGCGGCAGGCCCGGCGCCCCGGGGACTGTATGAGATGAAATACAAAGTCGAAGGCGACCAATTGCTGGCTCTGGTCGGGCATCTGCCGACACTGCAGGATCCCGGATCGGCCGATGTGACCACTTCAACATAAACAAGGGAGAATGAAAGCGTGCTGCGTGGACTTCAAAATATGCTGATGTGGTTTGAGCACCGACTGGTGCTCCGCGAGACGTTCTGGCCGATTGTCCGCCATCCGGTGCCCCGATCGCTCCGCCGCAAAGTCGGCTGGATGTATGTCCTGGGCAGCACGGCGATGACGCTGCTGTTCTTACAGATCGCGACCGGCATCGGACTCTCGATGGTCTACGTTCCCTCGGCGGGTGAGGCCTACGAGAGCCTCGAGTACCTCAATTATCAGGTTCCACTCGGTTGGATGCTGCGGGCGATCCACAACTGGTCGGCAACGCTGATGCTCGTCATGGTGGTATTGCATATGACGCAGGTCTTTCTCGCCGGGGCGTATAAATACCCGCGCGAACTGACCTGGATGCTCGGGGTGATCCTCTTCTTCTGCACTGTGGGCATGGCGTTTACCGGTCAGGTTCTCCGCTGGGATGCCAATTCGTACTGGGGCCTGGGGGTCGGGTCGGCCATGATTGGGCGGATTCCCTACATCGGCCCGGCGCTGGTCGATCTGATGATGGGAAGTCCAATGCTCGGCGGCGAGACCCTCAGTCGCTTCTTCGCGCTGCACGTCTATATTATCCCCGGTATTCTGTTCGGCACGCTGGGCCTGCACCTTTATCTGGTGGTGCGTAAAGGCATTTCCGAACCGCCGGAAGAGGGCAAAGAGGTCGACCCGGCGACTTACGAGGAAACATACGAAAAATTGATTGCCGACGGGGCGGGCGACCCCTTCTTCCCCGGTCCGATGGCCCGCGATGCGTTTTTTATCGGCCTCACGCTGCTGTTGGTTTTGGGGCTGGCCATCTTTTGCGGACCCAACGGACCCGGACTGCCTCCCGATCCGGCCAATGTGGCGGCCGAACCGGTCCCCGACTGGTACTTCCTCTGCCTGTTTGCCGTCCTTGCGCTTTGCCCACGCGAGTTGGAGACCTACATTATCCTTATCGGCCCACTGGTGATTGTGGCGGTGATGTTGATGCTGCCGCTCTGGGCGGGCCGCGGCGAGCGGCACCCCAACCGACGTCCGGTCGCGGTGCTGAGTGTGATTTTTATTTTCCTGGGACTCGGTGTGCTGACCTTGCTCGGCTACACGGAACCCTGGTCGCCGCACATGAATGCCTGGACCGGCGATGCCGTGCCGGTGAACATCGTCAAACGACTCAGTCCCACGGAGATGCAGGGCGCGGTGGTGCTCCAACTCAAGGCCTGCCGCAACTGCCACGCGCTGGATGGAATTGGCGGCCATCGTGGACCCGACCTGACGCATGTCGGTTCACGGCTCGATCGGCCGGCCCTGGTGCGGCAGGTCGTCCAAGGCGACGGCAACATGCCCGCCTACGGAAAGCAATTGACCGGTCCGCAGATCACCGCTTTGGTGGACTTTCTCCATGCCTGCCGACCCGAAAATCGACCCCCTGCGGTCGTGCCGACTCCCGGAACGAAGGCAGTCAGGAGCGATACAGTAAGCAGTGGCAGCCAATGACCGCCACCGCGCGGGGTGGGCACACGGCTCGCGGCGTACCAGAATGTGAGGAACGCAATGTCGTCTGATTGGCAAGCCTTTTGGATTTCATGGCGATTTGACGTCGGTCTTTTGCTGCTCGTCCTGTTTAGCGGAGGAATCTATTTGCGGGGTTGGCTCCGCTTGCGGGCCCGCGGCGCAGAACGATTTGGTCCTTGGCAACTGGCCGCGATGCTCGGCGGACTCTTGGCACTCTTTTTGGCGCTCCAGTCACCGCTCGAAGCTTTCAGCGGCCTGCTGCTTCAGATCCATATGCTGCAGCACCTGCTGTTGATGTTCATCGCCCCACCGCTACTATGGCTGGCGGCCCCCGAACTTCCGCTGCTGGTGGGCCTGCCCCGCCCGCTGCGGCGGCACGTGGTCGTGCCGCTGTTGCGTGATGAGGGTGTGCGGATGTTGAGCCGCACGCTCACCCACCCCATCGTTGCCTGGTTGCTCTTTGTAATCGCCACATGGGCTTGGCATCTACCGGCCCTTTACACGCGGGCACTGACCTCGACATTTTGGCATGAGGCGGAACATGCGACCTTTTTCTTCGCCGCCCTCTGCTTCTGGCACGTGGTCATTGCCCCCTATCCGCATATGCGCCGGGTGAACCGCTGGGCGGTGCTTCCTTTTCTCCTGCTGGCCGGTCTGCAGGGGACCGCTCTTTCGGCACTGCTCACCTTTTCTGATCGCGTCCTCTATCCGCACTATCTTACGGTACCTCGGCTTTGGAATATCACGGCCCTGGACGACCAGGCGGTGGCGGGTGCCCTGATGTGGAGTTGCGGTTCCTTGGTCTACCTGGTGGCCCTGGTCCTGGTGGCGCTCGAAATCTGGAACGCCCCGCAGGTGTCGCTAACCGGACGGGGCGGCGCGAGTGGCCGACTTGCGATCGCACCTTCGCTGGCGACGATCCGTCGCAGCGAGGCGGCCCATCTGCGTCCGCTGGCGACTACGGCGCGTTGGGACCTGCTCTCCGTGCCCTGGATCGGCAACCTGTTGCGCCAGGCGGCCACGCGTCGTGCGCTGCAAACCATCCTGTTGGTCACCGCAGGGCTGATTGTTATGGATGGACTCCTCGGCCCGCAGGTTTCGCCCATCAATCTGGCGGGCGTGCTCCCCTGGATTCATTGGCGGGGCGTGTTGGTACTCGGCCTGCTGGTGGCCGGTAATTTTTTCTGCATGGCCTGCCCCTTCACGCTGCCCCGCTCCCTTGCTAAGCGATTGCTAGGTGGCCGCACCGCCTGGCCCGCTTTGTTGCGGAACAAGTGGCTGGCGGTGGGATTGCTCGTGTTTTTTTTCTGGGCGTATGAAGCACTCGCGCTCTGGGACAGCCCCTGGTGGACCGCCTGGATCGTGGTCACCTACTTTGCACTCTCGTTTGTGATCGACGGCTTCTTTCACGGCGGGTCGTTTTGCAAATACGTTTGCCCGATCGGCCAGTTCCAGTTTGCTGCGTCGCTCGTTTCGCCCTTGCAGATTGCCCCGCGCGATGCGGGTCTCTGCGCCAGCTGCACGACCCACGACTGCATCCGGGGAGGCCCGCAGGGGCCCGGTTGCCAGACCGACCTCTTCGTGCCGCAAAAGACGAGCAACCTCGATTGCACGTTCTGCCTCGACTGTGTACGGGCCTGCCCGCAGGACAATGTGGGCCTGCTCGCCTTTCTGCCGGTCCACCAACTCATGCCCGCCGCTGCGAACCAGCGATTCTGGCAGCGGAACGATTTGGCCGCGCTGCTGTTGATTTTCTGTAGTGCGGCGTTTGTCAACGCCGCCTGGATGGTCGCACCGGTCGTGGCAATCGAACAATCGCTAATGCAGGTTTTTGATTTTCGCGCCCGGCCGCTGTTTGTGGGCCTCGGCATCTTGCTCACCGCGGTGGTACTTCCGGGACTGGGCCTCTTGGCCGTTGCTGCCCTTTCCCGCGCGATGGGACCACAAAAGGAATCGGTCACTACGCTTGCCCGCCGCTATCTACCTGCGCTGGTTCCCCTTTCCTTTGGGCTCTGGTGTGCGCACTACGCATTTCACCTCTTCACCAGTGCCGGGACGATCTTTGCCGCTGGCAACCGGATGCTTGCCGACTGGAACCTTGCCCCGCTTAGCGAAGCGGCCGCCGCCTGCGCGTGCTGTGGTGACGTCGCCGGTTGGATTCTTCCGGTCGAAATTTTGCTGCTCGACGGTGGGCTTTGTCTTTCGTTGTTTGTGGCCTACCGGATTGCTGAGCGCCAGACCCATTCAGAAACTGCCGCACTTCGCGCGTGGAGCGTTTGGGCCATTTTACTGCTCGGTCTCTTTGCTGCGGCCGTCTGGATCCTGATGCAGCCGATGCAGATGCGGGGCACGCTGGTACTGGGAGGCTAGGAAAATGCTGTTGCGCCCATTGTCACTGTTGTTTTTCTGCACGAGCCTTTGTTGCGTCTCTGCGGTCGCTCGAGGCGATGGGGGCGCAGTCGTTTTTAGCGGAGAGTCGGGTCCGCTGCGGGTGACGATGTTTGTGGAACCGGTCCCGCCGCGGGTCGGCAGTGTGGACCTGAGCCTGCTCGTGCAGGACCGCACATCCCTTGAGGCGATCGAGGCATATACGGCCTTCCTCACGCTTAGCCGCGCAGACGGCACAACGGTGGAAGAGTATGAGGCGAGTATGAGTCGCAATGAGGCGACCAACCGCCTGTTTCAGGCGGCCTCGCTCGAACTTGACTTCGCCGGCACCTGGCAGGTCACACTCCATGTGGACCAGATAGAGGGCGACCATTCGGAACACACTTTTTCTTTTCCGCTCGAGGTCGCGGCTCCAGCGGCGCGGCTTTGGGACGTTTTGATCTGGATCTTGCTTCCGGCGATTCCGCTTTTGCTGTTTGTTGCCGGTAGGCTCCGCCGGGTCGTCACAGAGCGCAACAGGTGACCGTTTATTCAGTCTTTGTCCCGGGCGCACGGATCGCGGCCGTGGAAACATAGGCTTCGATGCCATCGGCGGTGCGGATGAGCGCATAGCTGCCGGCATTTTCAAGCACTTTGACCCGCGTACCCGGCTCGAGTTGCCCATCGGGCGGCCGCCCCTGCTGGGGCCCACCCGTGTAGTAGGCGGTAAAGGATCCGATCTCGGCTGGATACTCGGCCTGTGCCGCAGCGTTGGCCTTCTCTTCTGCTTCTTCAGGAACGCCACTCGCGCTACAACCGCCGATCAGCAGAATGGCCAGCAGTAAAGTTGGTTTAGATCGCATCAGAATCCTTCCGCTTTTTTTTGTGAACCTGAGAATAAGAGACCCTACTGGTCGGTAGTTGAACAGATTTATGTGATTCAGACAACGCTTTTATTTTGGCAGCCAAGTATTTCTGCTCGTTTTCTCCTCGAGAGATTGTCAATTTACAGGATGTCGCGGGGCCACCTGACCGATGAAATGAGTGGCGAGTCGATTCGTACCTTTCATCTCGCGCAAACATTTCGGAAGAGGTCGGATGAAGCGTTCTCCCAAAGTTGTCGGCATTGCTGTTCTTACTGTCCTTGGTCTGGCCCTGCTGATCTGGTCCGCGATCGGTAACCATTACCAGGTCGATCTGAGTGACTCCCGCACATTTACGATCGAGATGCCCTTCGTCCCGCTCCGCAAGATTCTGGTCCAAACCGACGCCGCCAAAGAGATCATGAACGCCGGAGAGCATAGCAAACTGATCTCCAAAACCGAAAACCATCGGGAAGGTCACGTCGACAATCTGTTAGCGCCGTTTCAATCGTGGGAAGGGAGTGAGGTCAACGCATTGATTATCCAAATCAATGACCCCTACATCGGCGAGCGCAAGGCAGCGTTCACGCAAAACGTCTCAATCACCCCCGGTAGCATTCACTCGGTCGTCTCCCTGAATAAGCCCGAGGGGCCGCTCCTCGGTTATACGGTCACCACCAACATCTCAGGCAACCAGAAAACGTCGCAATTCGTCACCACACTCCAAATGAAAATCGACACCCCCGCACCCTGGTTTGCACACTGGTTTGCCCGCATGCGGGTTCGCAGCACGATCCGTCGCACGCTCCGCGCCCAGGAAGATCAAATCAAAGCGACTGTCATGAAACACCGGGGAGAGTTTTAGAACACAACAAGGGCATGAACGCCGCGTTCGATTCTCCAATCTGGCATCCATCTTCCCCGGCCACATATTTTTCCCCATGCATTTTTTCCGAAAAATAACCGTTCCCCCACGGCAGCGGCAATGCGATATCCCCGTATTTGATCGCTTCTGCTACAATGAAGAGGTGTATTCTGAACAGTAGCGTAGTGGCCAACCGATCCCCTACGTACCTGGAGATTTTTCCAGCGCCGCACAGCCCGTCGGCGATCGGAGAACCCCACCTAAAAAGGGCTTAAAACGTGGTCTCAAAATTACTGCTGCTTCTGGCAATCCCGACCGCGCCGGCGACTGAACCGAGCGAAGATTTCCAGCATTTGGTACAGCCGATTTTCGCCCGACATTGCGCCGCGTGCCACGGCATGGGGGAGGCCGAAGCGGGGCTGAATCTCATGCACCGAGAAAGCGCCCGGGAGGAACTCGAGTCGGGCGAACGGGCGATCGTGCCAGGCAACCTTGACGAGAGTAGCCTCTGGTTGCGAATCAATAGCGACGATGAAACGGAACGGATGCCGCCGGAGAGCGAGCCACTTTCCGACGATGCCAAAGAGTTGATCCGCCGCTGGATCCTTGAAGGGGCCGAATGGGAAGACCATTGGGCGTTCCAGCCTCGCCAGAAGCAGATCCCACCGGCTGTCCAAAACGAAGATGCGATCGGCAATCCGATCGACCGTTTCATTCTCTCACGGCTCGAGGCCAACGATCTGGCCCCGGCACCACCCGCCGACAAGCGGGCGCTCATGCGGAGACTCTATTACGATCTCACCGGGCTACCACCAGCTCCGGAGCAGGTCGAAGCATTCGTTACCGATGACTCGCCCGATGCGTATGAGCATCTTGTCGACCGGTTGCTCGCCTCGCCTCATTATGGCGAGCGATGGGCACGGCACTGGATGGATATTATCCGCTATGCGGAAACCAACAGCTACGAACGGGATGCCGCCAAGCCCTTTGTCTGGCGGTATCGCGACTACTTAATCGATGCATTTAATAAAGACAAACCCTACGATCAGTTTATCCGTGAGCAGATCGCTGGTGATGAACTGGAGGAAGTGACGCCGGAATCAATTATCGCGACCGGTTTTTTTCGCCTGGGACTATTTGATGATGAATCTGCCGACCCGTACAAGCACTACTTTGACCAGCTCGACGATATGGTCACCACAACCGCCCAGGCATTTTTAGGCCTGACTATGAACTGCAGCCGCTGCCATGAGCACAAGCTGGACCCAATCCCGCAGGTTGATTACTACCGTTTCCTGGCATTTTTCCGAAACATTAAACGCTACAGTGTCAACAAACGCAACATTCTCAAATCGATCCGCCGTCCGGACGAAGTGACCGATGAGTTAAAACAGATCGACGCAAAGAAAGAACAGGTAGCCGCGAAAATCAAGGCGATTGAAGCTGCCGCCTACAAACACCTGAAGGGTGTCGATCGCGACGATTATCGGTACGATGAGTGGCGCAGGCGGATCCTCCAGAAAAATATTCCCGCTGCGATCAGTAAGAAGGACTTCAATCGCTACGAAAAACTAATCGGCGAGCGGGAGGAGCTGCTGCTGGCCGATGTCCCAGGGAACCAACTGGCTCTGGCGGTAGTCGAGAATGGCCCGATCGCGGCAAAGACACATCTGCTCGGCCGTGGAAACCCCCGCATTGAAGTTCGCGAGGTAGAGCCAGGCTATCCTGCCCTTTTCGGGATTCCCGATCCGAAAGTCCCACCTCCACCGAAGTCTGCAACGAGCAGCCATCGCCGCAAAATACTTGCCGACTGGCTCGCCTCTGCCGACAATCTACTCACCTCCCGCGTCCTGGTGAACCGGCTCTGGCAACACCTTTTTGGTCAGGGCATTGTGCGAACGCCCAACAACTTTGGACTCGGAGGCACGCTGCCAACACACCCGGAGTTGCTCGATTATCTCGCTAACAAATTTGTAGAGGGTGGTTGGCGGATCAAGCCGATGATCCGCATGATGGTGCTCAGCGACACTTATCGCCGCTCTTCACGCCCTTCCAAGAAGGCGCTCGACATCGACCCGTCCAACAATCTATTGAGCCACCAGAACATGCGACGGTTGAGCGCCGAGGAAGTTCGCGATTCGATCCTTGCCGTAGGGGGCACACTGAATTTGCAGATGAACGGGCCGAGCATCTACCCGACCCTGTCGCAGGAAGTGCTACACAGCCAATCACAACCGGGCATGGGCTGGGGAAAATCGACCCCGGAGCAACAAGCGCGGCGAAGCATCTACATCCATGTGAAGCGGACGCTGATCACACCGATATTAAAAATCTTTGATTTTGCCGAAACCGACCTCTCCTGCCCGGTCCGGTTTGAAACAACACAACCGACACAAGCACTGCCGATGCTCAACGGGGAGTTTGCATCGCAACAGGCAGGCCTTCTCGCTGCGCGTTCCCGCCGGGAACGCCCGGGATCCACGGAGGCGCAGGTCCGGCGAATTTTGGAACTGGTCTGGCAGCGACCGGCGACCGGCCAAGAGGTTGAGGCCGGAGTAAAACTCCTGTCCGAATTCGAACAAGAGGATGGCAGCAATCGGGAAAAAGCAATGGAGTATTTATCACTCGTTGCCATCAACAGTAATGAATTCTTTTATTTAGACTAAATTTTCAATCACATGGTACAATACACGTAGGCCAGAGCACCTGTGAGAAAAATGGTTATGTCCCATCATCAAAAACAACCTGGGCAGTTTTGCGGTCGCACGCGACGTGAATTTCTCTGGCAATCGGGTGGTGGCTTTACATCCGCTGCCCTGGCTGGAATGCTTGCGGCCGATGGTTTTCTCAACAATCAGGCCGTTGCCGCTGACGGGTCTACCCCCTACGCCAATCCGCTTGCCGCGAAAATGCCGCCACGGGTGGCGAAAGCCAAGAGTGTGATTTTTCTCTTTATGTACGGTGGTCCGAGTCAAGTCGACACGTTCGACTACAAGCCGAAGCTCTACAATCTCGACAACAAGACGATCCAGGTCAAAACCTTCGGACGGGGCGGTCATAAGAACAAAGGAGTCATCGTCGGTCCCAAGTGGAAGTTCCGCCAGCATGGCGAGTGTGGCAAGTGGGTCAGTGATCTCTTTCCCAACCAGGCTGCCTGCGTGGATGACATCGCCTTCATCCACAGCATGACTGCCGATTCGCCGATCCATGGCTCGGCAATGCTGATGATGAACACGGGCAACATCCTCAGCGGCAATCCCTGTCTCGGCTCCTGGGCCACCTACGGACTTGGCAGCGTCAACGAGAACCTACCCGGTTTTCTGGTAATGCTTGATCCGACTGGCGGACCGATTGCCGGTTCGCGCAACTGGTCGAGTGGTTTCATGCCCGCGACCCATCAAGGTACCGTCCTGCAAAGCAAAGGACCCCCTATTTTAAATTTGAATCTCCCCGCAGGCAGGACCCCCGCCATGCAACGGCGGCTGTTGGATCAGTTGCGACGCTACAACGAACAGCATCAGGTTCTGCGAGAAGAAAACACCAATCTGGCTGCCCGGATCAACAGCTACGAACTGGCGTTCAAGATGCAGCAGCATGCACCCGAAGCGGTTGACCTTTCCCAGGAAACGGCGGCCACCCAAAGTCTGTACGGGCTCGATCAAGAACATACCGCAGACTTTGGGCGGAAGTGTCTTCTGGCCCGACGGTTGGTGGAACGAGGTGTTCGTTTTATCCAACTCTACTCGGGCGGCGCCCACAACAACGACAACTGGGACGCCCACGAGGATGTCTACACCAACCACGGCTATCATGGTGGGCGAACCGATCAGCCGGTGGCCGCATTGATCCAGGATCTCAAGCAGCGAGGGATGCTCGACGAGACGCTCGTTATCTGGGGCGGCGAATTTGGCAGACAGCCGACCGCAGAATTTGAGCGGCAACCGGGTCGCGACCACAATGCCTACGGATTTACGATGTACATGGCTGGCGGAGGTGTGAAGGGTGGCGTCAGTTACGGCAAGACCGACGAACTCGGTTCGGCGGCGGTGGAAAACAAGCTGCACGTGCGGAACCTCCACGCCACGATTCTGGAGCTGATGGGTCTCGATCCCAACCACCTCACCTACTTCCACGACGGCCTCGACAAAAAGCTCGTGGGCGTGGAAGAGGTCGAACCGATTCACGGGATTATGGCTTAATTTTCCCGGTGCCCCATCGACGCCGACGGAGCCTGTCGTTCTCTTCAGTCACCTGTTTTGCAGACACGGGGCGTGATAAAATAGGTGAACCATGAGCGAAGCTGCAATTCAAACTCCCCTGGTCAATCTGGCTCAAGCGGGTGCTGCCGAGGCCTTATGCAAGGCGGCGTCCCGCTGGGGTTTCGTGCAGATCATCGAACATGGTATCCCGCTCGAACTGATCAACGAGGTTTGGAAGCAGACGCACAATTTATTCACGCTTCCACACGTCGAGAAGCGTACACTTCTCCGTAGCAAAGAAAACGCAATGGGTTACTTCGATGCGGAGCTGACTAAAAATAGACGAGATCTGAAAGAAATTTTTGATTTCGGAGCCGTGTCCGCCACAAACCTAGAAGCCGGAATTGATCAGGTCAACAGTGGCGACGGGGTGAACCAGTGGCCCGAATCGCTGCCCGAGTTCAAACGTACGATGTGCGAGCATTTTTCCGCGTGCGAAACGCTGGGACATCGACTCCTTGGCATACTCAGCGAGGGTATGGGGCTGCCATACGAAACACTACATCCGCACTTTGGCGACAGACATACCGGGTTCATGCGGCTTAACTATTATCCCCTCGAAGATCCGCTCGCAGCAGGTAAATCGGTTGAGGCAACGCCACTGGGGGACATGGCACTGCACCATCATACGGATGCGGGTGTACTTACGGTCCTGCTTCAGGATAGTACAGGCGGCTTGGAGGCTTTCGTCGATGGAAATTGGATTGATGTGACACCAATCGAGGGAGCGCTGATCATCAATGTGGGCGACATGATGCAGGTCTGGTCGAACGACTACTATCCCGCCCTGCTGCACCGGGTCCGTCCGGTCCAAGGACGCGCACGTTATAGCATTCCGTTCTTTCTGAATCCCGCCTACGAAACGGATTGCGCACCGTTGGGTGCAGAGCCGGCTCGCTATCGACCCGTCAATTGGGGCGCATTCCGCCGCGCACGCAGCGATGGCGACTACGCCGATGTCGGCAAAGAAATCCAGATTAAAGACTTCCGGATCTGCTAGCAGTCTCTAATGCGATCTTTTCGCACTGCTCAGATTTTTTCCCCTCAGACTGGCAGACAATCGACAAAAACATCGGCGAGCGCACTCTTTTCCGATTTTTGACAGCCAATGTTACCAATCGCCACCAGCGTGGATAGAAGTAAAAGATCCGTCATTTGAGAGAATTCCTATTTTCATCAAACCGATCTTTTGCTAAACGGACCCCCGATACTAACGCTCCATTAAGTACCAGCAACACTTCAAGGCAGCAAAATACTTTATGGGGCTGTCCACGGTTTTGGCAATAGTATATGGCCGAGATCCAGTTTTGGGAGACACAAACAATGACATTGTATTTCTTTCGCCACAAAATGATTTGCCTGACGGCGATCGGCATCCTCATGCCCCAAATCATTCTGGCCGCGGCGCCAAAGGCGAAGTTAGCCCAACAATCGATCTTTACCGACATCGCCCTGCATGATGGCGGCGTTCTCGTAGGCCGATTGGCTGGCAACGACAGCGCAATAGTTGCCAACAAAGAAATTACTGTGCGACAGAAAACAGAGGTGGTTGCCAAAATTGCTACCGACAAAAACGGCCAATTCATTGTGAAGGGCCTCCAGGGTGGAATCTACCAGATCGAATCGGAGTATGGTGTAGGCCAATTCCGTGCCTGGGCACCGGAGACTGCCCCCCCAACAGCACATCAAGTGGCATTTCTTGTACCCGATAATGAGAATGTTATCCGTGGCCAATGGGGTTTTCCTGTTTACAGCAGACTCCGTGATACAGCCGCAGGAGTCGGACCCTGGACCTGGGTTGCTATCGGCGCTGCTGTCGCAGGGATCACCGTAGGGGTGGTTGCGTTGGTAGACTCGAACGATTCCGGTTCATAGATTTTCACGAGAGTGATCGTGAGGACCGGCCTCCGATACCTTACAGATGAGAATGGCAGAACCAACCGGTACGCTCCGCCTTCTGGAGCGTGCCGGTTTTTTTAACAACGCCCTCAATAATCCCGAATACATGTCGCCGCTGTGGGAATATGCCGTCCTCTTCGGAATCGGCCTGATCGCTGGCTTTGTTAATGTTCTCGCCGGCGGCGGATCCATGATCACCGTACCGGTCATGGTATTTCTTGGACTACCAGGCCCGATCGCCAACGGGACCAACCGAATCGCCATTCTGGTGCAAAATTTGGTTGCAGTCGTCACCTTTTTTCGCAAGGGGCTTTCAGATTTCAAACTCAGTCTGATCCTTATGGCCTGCACACTGCCGGGAGCCGTTATCGGAGCGTGGGCAGGCACACAACTCCGAGGAGATTGGTTTAACAGAACGCTCGCAGTGGTCATGGTGCTAATGCTTGTTTCCATGTGGGCTAAAAAAGGTCTGAAACCTAAAGCAAACGTCCCCTCACCGGCCGTGGAACCCAAAGGCAAGCGGTTGCTGTGGGGGTGCCTCCTGATGACCGGAATCGGTTTCTATGGTGGTTTTATTCAGATTGGTGTGAGCCTGATATTGATGCCGGTGCTCAACCGTGTTCTGGGCATCGATCTGGTCCGAGTCAACATGCACAAAGTATTTATTATTTTCGGCTACACGATTGTTGCACTGAGCATCTATGCCTGGAAACTCGATATTGCATGGCTCCTGGGGTGCGCCCTGGCAGTTGGCAATGGCATCGGTGGCTGGGCGGGGGCGACGATGAGTATCAAACGGGGTGAGCAATTCATTCAGATTTTATTGAACGTAGCCCTCGTAGTTTTTATTATAAAATTGCTTCTCTTTTCCGGCTCAGGTTGATCCCATCGACCCTGCACATTGCCTTGCTAGGATGCAGCGGAGATTTTGGCTGCCTGGCGAGCCCGCCGAGCGGCAAGGTGTGAGCCGCCACGGATCTCACGCAGCCAAGCGACTTTTGCCCGCGGAAGACGAAGTTTACCCTTGGCCATTTGTCGGCGAACCACCAGAACGCCAATCACCGTTGCCACGATGAGTGCGATTCCCACACCTACCGTTAGCGCGTGCCAGCGGTGCAGAGCATGTACGATGCCTATTCCGGCAAAGTAACCGAACGAAAGCTGCGCACCAACAGTGATGACCGTCATGGGTAACTCGACAGACAAGAAGATGCTCCAGCGTAAATGCACAAGGCCAGCCACTGCAATCGAAGGTGTACGGGCTCCAGGAACGAGACGCGAAACACACAACACCAGAAATCCGTAGCGGTCGAACATCGCTTTAGTTTCCAAAATCTTCCGCGGGTGGACGGTTTTACGAAACCAGTGGATAGAGAGCAGCTTTGAACCAAACGTTCGGCAGAGCAAAAACCAGCCGGCATCGCCACCCACGACGCCAAAATAGGCGGCCAGAACGGTGGCAACCAGTGGGAACCGACCGGTCGCAATCTCCCACCCGGCCGGAATCACAATCAGGTCCTCAGGGAAATGCAGGCCGAACCCCGAGGCAATCATCAACAAAAAGACAGCCCACGGACCTAAAGCGCGAAACATCTCTCCGAGCAGATGCCCCGGCCGCTCACCAGACCGCCGTTCGGAAGCCCCCCCCTCGCTATCCGGCTGCGAAGGTGAGGAAGATTTACTATGAGCCTTTGCCGCTGTTGGGATCGATTGCTCACGGATCTCGCCAGATTCGTTTTCGGCTGCACCCATTGCGTGAGAGAAGCAAAGCAATAGGACACCAAGGCAAAGGATGCCGCAAAGAGCCGTGCCGTTTTGAACCAAACGTCTGGCAAAGCTACTCAAAGAACTGAAGAATGGAGATTTCATGCTCTTGGCTGCCGCAACCCTGTATTGCACCCGGACACCGAGTAAAGTTCCAGCTACTCTAAACACCCGGCAGAAAAAGCCAATCCCACCAAAACCTAAAAATCCCCTTACACTGCATTTCGGAGCGATGCATGTGTGGGTGCCGCAGCGTAAAGGTGTCCCACCAACTGTCGCCATGCACCCGGACTGCCAGGGGTCAGTCTGCCTAAAACTCTTGGTGACTGCGTGCCAGTGATCGAAGGGTGATTTGCGGGAACCATATCGATATGCAGTGCTGCAAGCACCGCCGCAGTGGTCGCCTCAAGCAACCCTGCGGGCCAACCTATTTCTGCGATCGTCTTTAGAGGCATGCCCCGAAAGCGAAGGGCAATTTCCCCTAGAAGCATGCCGTTCCCCTGACCACCCCCAGTGATGAAAATCTCATCGATTCCAGCCGAGGGAGGAAGGTGCGATGTAATGGCACGGTCGATACAGTCGGCAATAAAATGGGTGGCGGTGCAAAGCAAATCCCGGATCGACCATCCCGCATCGGCCGCCATACGGACTGTTTCATCCAATGCGCCATCGGGACGGACTCCATGGGGGTGCCATCTGGGCGGGGCCTCTTCAAAATAAGGGTCCGCCAGCCAGTGCTGAATCAGATCCGGAATTTTTTTGCCCTGGACCGCCAGACGTCCTCCGGCGTCGAATTCCAAACGCCCGGCACTCAGGCGGGCAGTCAATTTGTCCAGGAGAAAAGTTCCCGGCCCAACATCAAACGACAGCAAACTGTGGATATCACATCCAGCCTCTGCAGTCGGCAGATAGGTCAGCCGGACCGTCCGACCAATATTCAAAAGTAGTCGCGTGCGATCGGTACTTCGCAGGAGCAGCCACTGAGGAATCGCACTCACCGGTCCGCCCAGGCCTCCACCGGCCAAATCCCGAGAGGGAAAACCGTCGACGACATTCATGCCCGATGTTTCCGCCAAAAAGGCCGCATCGCAAAGTCCCAGATAGCTGACGGCCCCCTCCTTGGCAAAACGCCAGATTCCCGGGTCATGGACACCGAGTACAAGCACATCACTGGCCGGAACGGAGGCGTTGCTCAGGAGCTGTCGCACCAGCGACAGTTGCATCTCGGAAAGCGCAGCAGCCAACTGGAGAGAATCGCCAACTTGGCTTTCACTGCCCTGCAAGAGCCGCTGATACGACTTTCGCAGTTCGCTTGAAACTTCCTGGGATACGGACTCTATCGGGTCAAACCGGGCGCTGAGTCCTCGACCGGATACCGCTACCAGGGCCCCCGTGATCTGCTCACAGCCAGTACCGACATTCATTCCGATCAGCAAACGCTGATCAGCACTGCCGGGCGGTGGCGGACGAGAACCGATCGGCAACGGAACGGACTGTGGCGTCGGATCGTGCGGGCTATAAAAATCGTGCATGGAAGTTGCCCTGTTCTTCAGGCAACCAACCGGACCGACTCGCCAGCGCGAACGCCATCGACAAACTCTTCGAATATCCGTTGATCGAGTGCTGAAGCGGAGTGGCTTTCTGGATGAAACTGGGTACCAAACGCAAACCAGTCTTCCGTGCTACTCTCAATCGCTTCAATCACACCATCAGGTGCCCTCGCCGTCACGCGGAATCCGGCGGCGACTTCATCGATCGCCATGTGATGCATGCTGTTCACACGCACTTCACCATCTCCGTAAATTCGTCCCATCAGCGAATCACCCACGACATCCAAACCATGCCGATGTGTATTGTCACTCGGGTCCGAATGTGGCATCGCATTTGGCAAATCTTCTGGAATGTGAAAATACAGGTTGCCACCCTGCTGGACATTCAGAAGCTGCATCCCGACGCCGATGCCCATGACCGGCATCCGCCGCTCGGAAATCATCCGAATCAAAAGGCGATCAAAATCTTCGCGCCGCTCATCGAGTAAACGGATGGATGGATGTTTCATAAAGCCGTCGTTGTTGGGATTCAAATCCGCACCTCCCACCATAACGACGCCTGCTACCAGATCAAGCAAACAGCCCAAGTCTTGGCGGTTGGTAACGGGAGGCAAAACAATCGCAGTGGCACCTGCAGCGGTCACCGCATCGTAATACCCATTTGCCAGAAAGCTAAAGGATGTTGTGTCCTTGCTATTCGTGCGGAAATCAGAATTGATTGCAATCAACGGCTTATTATCCATAGGTTTTGCTCCTTCGGGTGCTTCATGTACCCTGCTATGCGAAACACACAAGGCATCAGAAGATGCACCACCGCCGAGAAAGAAAAACTCTTCACCGGAAATAGACAAGCGGTCTATAATGGCTGCTCTGCCAAATGGCTACTCTGCCAAATGGCTACTCTGCCATAAGAAGACTTCTAGCAACTCGCGGCGCAAACCGCACGGTTGCATAGTCCGCAGACTTAATGGCTCTAAAACGAAACGAGCCCTAAGCCAAACCTACATTCACGGGCAAAGAGTACCCGCAAACCAGGAAGCCTTCTACCGGCAGCACCGAAGCGCCCTTCTACCGGAGAGAATGATGTCCCTATCGAACGGCTTCGAATCTCCTTTACTTGTGCGCAGCCTGTAGCGCCACAAAATAGGAATGTAAGTCATCGGCGAGTGTAGAAAACTTTTTGTTCCTGGCAAGTCCCCAGGTCAAATAATTCTCATTTTTGCAAAAAAGAAAATCGGCGTCACAAGATGCAGTAGATGAATGGTGATTGATTTGTCTTTCGTTTATCTACATTTACTAGGTGTTTTTTTCAAAACCACCTGTTCCCATCCATCCTTGTAATTACATCGACCTATAGAGGTAGCACTGAATGCTAGCTGCTATTGCGAACGACCGCATCAAACTGAGTCGACTCGATCAGACGCAGAGACCCCGACTCACAAAACGCATCGCACGCACGGCTCGTACGAGAACATCGCTTTTAAGAACAAGCCGCTTTTAAGAACAAGCGCCATCGCCGAAGGCGCATATGCCGTGTGCTTGCAAGCCAATGCTCCCTCGAATCGGTGCGGAAACTGAACGGGCCGTTCGGGTCCAGCCGCCGCTCACATACCAAAAAAACCGACCGGAAACCGAACCGATCGCCTTGTCCTCAAAGAACGGGCGGCTAGTTTCCTCACGCATTCTGTCATAGAATTAAGTGTCGCCATCCCTCCTATCCCAACTGCAGTGACGGACAAACGATGCGCTATCATACGGTCTGTCTGGAGTCGTTTGGCTACACGCTCCCGGACGAAATTGTCACTACGGCCGAAATCGAATCGCGGCTGGCGCCGCTGTACGAGCGGCTGCGGCTACCTGCTGGACGATTGGAACTGATTACCGGTATCCGCGAGCGGCGATTTTGGGAACCGGGGACGTTGCCGAGCGAAAAGAGTACCGCAAGTGCGTTTGAGGCAATAAGAGCGGCCGAAATCGACCCACGGGATATCGGCGCCTTGGTCCATGCTTCGGTATGCCGAGATCATTTAGAGCCTGCCACGGGCTGTCGGGTTCACCATCAACTTGGTCTGAAGCCATCGTGTCAAATCTATGATGTGAGCAACGCCTGTCTCGGAGTGCTCAACGGCATCGTTCAGGTGGCCAACATGATTGAACTTGGCCAGATCCGAGCGGGCCTGGTGGTGGGAACCGAGACCAGCCGATCCCTGGTGGAAACGACCATCGAACAACTCAATACCGATACCACGCTCACACGGGAAAGTATTAAACCGGCCATTGCGTCGTTGACCATCGGTTCGGCAAGTTGTGCCGTCATCGTGACCGATCGCGAACTCTCACAGACAGATAATCGCATTTTGGGGGGAACCTGCCTCGCCGACACCTCCTTCCACCAACTCTGTCACAGCGGCGCGGATGAGGCTGGTGGTGATGGCATGCATCCGTTGATGACAACCGATTCGGAAACCCTCATGGAGGCAGGCATCGCTACGGGAAGTGAGACTTTCAAGAACTTTCTCACCGAGCTCGATTGGTCGATCAATTCTGTCGACAAAAGTTTTTGCCATCAAGTTGGCGCTTCCCACAGAAAACGAATCCTACAGGCATTCGGGCTCGATCTACAAAACGACTATCCGACCGTAGAGTGGCTTGGCAATACCGGCTCTGTGGCGCTGCCGATCTCCATGGCCCTTGGCATCGAACGGGGACATCTGGATCGCGACGATCAGGTGGCGATGCTCGGCATCGGTTCCGGCATCAACGCTCTGATGCTGGGCGTTGATTGGCAGACTGCTCCTCTGGCAGATCCACCACCAGCGGCAAAGAACCTCAGCACCTCGCAGAGAGCATAATCGAGCGACTGTACGGAGGAGTGCAGCATGCCAAAAACCGCTACAGCACCAAAGAGTCTTCCAGGCAGAAAGGGACGAACCATGACAACGCCTCCACGAGCGGGCCGCATTTTCGTGGCGATCGCGGCGATTCTGTTCGTTGCGAAAACCTTCTTCCCCGTAACGGCCGTATTGGCAAAACCAGAACACCGCGATTTTTCGATCCAGGGCGAGTATTCCGGAACGGTCCCGGGCAGCAATGGGCCCAAGCGGCTTGCGGTCCAGGTGATTGCCCTGGGCGATGGCACATTCCGTGCCATCGGCTTTGTGGGCGGATTACCGGGTGATGGCTGGGATGGGAGCAAATCGGAAGAAGTGACCACCGTTGCCAAAAACGGGCGAATCACCTTTGAAGGAAAATATGCCGATGGGACAATTCGAGGCGACAAAATGGTGCTGCTGAGCAAAGATGGAAAACAACTCGGGGAACTGTCTCGGGTCCATCGCAAAAGTCCGACACTTGGCCAAAAGCCTCCCGCACGAGCAAAAGTTCTCTTCGATGGCACCTCAGCCGACGCCTGGGTCCGCAGTCGCAATCGCGGGCCAGCAGAAATGACTGCCGACGGCTTGCTCAAAGAAGGAGCCAACAGCAAAGAACGTTTCGGCGACCATCAACTGCACCTTGAGTTCTATCTTCCGTTCGAGCCTCACAATCGTGGTCAGGGACGGGCCAACAGTGGTTGCTACCTGCAGGGTCGTTACGAGATCCAAATGCTTGATTCGTTTGGCCTCGAGGGCCGCGATAACGAATGCGGGGGTATCTACAAAATTGCCCACCCCACGATCAACATGTGCTATCCACCGGGGGCCTGGCAGACGTACGATATCCTTTTCAAAGCAGCGAAGTACGACGTGGCGGGCCAAAAGATCAAAAACGCCCGCGTCACGGCACGGCACAACGGAGTGCCGATCCATAACGATGTCGAACTCCCGCACGCAACCGCTGCAGCTCCCTTGAAGGAAGGTGCCGAACCGGGATTTATCCATCTTCAGGACCACGGCAACCCGGTCCGATATCGCAACATCTGGGTGGTAGAGGAAACAGAATAAGGTCGAAAAGATACAAGAAAGCGACAACACGATACTGGCGGGGAGCAATGTGCAGCCCCGGAACGTTGCTCCGATCAACCATCAGAAACAATCATGAGCTACTCGCTTCTCATTCTACTTGCGATCACCGCTCCGGCGGCCGATTCCAAGGGAGCCAATCCCCAAGCGGACCTCGCCACCGCCATCCCACATGCACTCGCGCTGATTCAGACAGATGCATTTGAAGATTTTATCCGGCATTACGCTGTACCGGACGAGCTGCAAAAAATCCTCAAACAGAAAACACTCGAGGAACTCGTCCGCAGTTTTGCCAAAGACCATGCCGCCCGCATAGCTCTGTTGCTGGAGGAGATTCAGGACAAGCAGCCAAAGCTGAGTTCCAATGGCAATGTCGCCGAGTACCCGATCCACCTGAAGAACTTTTCTCGAAAACAGCTCGTCTTCGAAAAAATCGGCGGCCTCTGGTATTTGCGGAATTAATCGCCGCGCAACGAGTTGCACAACGGTTCACATCACTCGACGCTCCGGGTGACGATCTCCCGGTCGAAGTAATTGATCGACATGCCGGCATCGACAACAATCTGTTGGGCGTTGATGCCGCTCGAGCGACTGCTCAGCAAAAAGGCTGCGGTGTTTGCTACTTCCTGAGTCTGCACTGCCTTCTTGCGAGGAATGACCTGCTCGGCATAGAGGTACGAATCGACATAACCTGGAATTCCAGCCGACGCTGATGTCTTCAGCAGTCCTGCCGCTACCGCATTGAACCGTACATCCGAAAAAGAGCTGAACGATTTAGCGAGAAATGCCAGCGAGGAATCGAGCGCCGCCTTGACCGGTCCCATGTACCCATAATTCTCACTCGCCATCCGGGTCGTCGAGATTGAGATTGTGACTACCGACCCCTCGGGATGGAGCAACGCTTTGAAAGCATCCGAGATCGCCAGAAGAGAATAACATGAAATGTCGACTGCTCTCAAAAAGGCCCGCTTGGGAGTTTCATGAAACGGTTTCACCTCTCCTTCGTAGTCGGCAAAAGCGATCGAATGCAAAATCCCATCTACCTTTGGAAATTCTTTACCAATCGCATCTCGAACAGCGCAAATTTGCTCGTCCGATTCGACATCGCAAACATAGAGGGGAGCTTTGCCGACGAGTTTTTTCAATTGTTCTCGCCGCTCCTCGGTACGGACCACATAGACAACCTGGGCACCAACGTCCTCGAGAACTCGGCCCACATGCCAAGCCACACTTTTTCGGTTCGCCAAACCGAAAACGACGACTGTTTTTTCCTCGAGGTCAAGAAATTCCATCGATCGTTCCCCGTCCTTTAAGGCGTCCCGCCCGCGGGTGCCATCGTACAGGCAAAGGTGAGCCGCGCCGCCATCCGTCCCCGAACGGTCACACGCCCAGTCAGATAAAAAGCGCTACTTACCCGCTCATCCAAAGTGATGTCTAGGGTGATGGTATCTCCGGGAAGCACCATCTGCTTGAAGCGGACATCTCCGATCCGCGTTGCCACCGGTACACCCTCCAGGCCATGGGCATGCTCCGCCAGCAGCACCGCCCCAGCCTGCAGCGACGCTTCGCAGAGCAAAACACCCGGGACCAGTGGGTATTCGGGATAATGCCCCGCAAACCAGAATTCGTCCCCCGTGAATGTTTTGCGACAGGTGATGCGATTTTCCTGTTGATCGACGATCTCGTCGATTAACAGAAAGGGTTCCCGATGGGGTATTGCAGCTTTGATTGCCTCAAGCGTCATTGTATTCACCCACTCTCAGGAAACCACCGAAGATGTCGAGCGGAGCAACTGAGCATCGACCTCGTTGGCCACAATGACTCCGTAATTGATCGCCCCAAGCCAGCCTGACATGATAATCCCCACGCTACCGGCATGAAACAGGCCCTGTACCTGCTCGGAGAGTCCACGGCTAATGGCCAATCCTTCGAACTTTGTGCCAAAGCTGGCGCCGAGAGCGTGCTTCGTATAATGCCGAAAAGTCCGCGGCGTGGCTGCTTCCACGTGATCGATTTTGTCGCGAATCCCCGGCAGGTATTTTTCCAGCGAATCGAGTGTTGTTTTAATCAGATCCTGCTTGCTAGCCTCATATTCCCGCTCATCGAGATCGGCCCAGTCGGAATAGTTGGCGTTGGTACTGGAGACGATGAGTGTCCGTCCAGATCCCTCCGGCCGAGTTCGCGGGTAATAAAAAGAAAATGTCCGACTCGTAATATCACGAGAGAGTAGCAAATCGGTTTGAAATACCGGTGCAGTCGAACTGAAGAGCAAATCCCCCGTACTTTCATCGATCTGCGCATCGCTCTTCAGGCCCATATAAACCTGTGTGCTTGCATTATTCAGACGTACTGCCTCTGTCTGCTCGATAAAATCTTTATCGAAATACGATGTACCGATAAGCTGCAAGACAGTCGTTTTGAGATTTGCATTGGAAACCACGCTACGCGCTTTTATAAAGCGCCCGTTGACCGTGACCCCGGTAACGCCTTTGCGCTCAACGTGAATACGCTCCACGTCGCAGCGAATCCCGATATCGACCCCGTTGCGTTTCAGCTCCCTCTGCATCAATCCAATGAGCCGATCGGTCCCCCCTTCGAACGTGAAGACACCCTTCGACATGAAGTTGGAAAAGACGATCCCATAGGTAATTGCCGGGTCCTCTAAGGTTGATCCGTTGGCGTAGGTGATCGGCTCCATCAACAGGCGCACTACATCCTTGCGGCCCGGAAAAAACTGTTCGAAGAACTCGCCAACGGTCAACTGTCGCTCGTCGTAAAAATTCATTCCACGAGCAGCCTCAAAGAATGCTGTCACCTGCTCGTGGGCGATGCCGAATTGGGTTGTCAATAATTTCGTGAAATCGTCGCGATTGTAGCGAGTCGTCAACGAAAAGTTCGGGTTGTCAAAGCGAATGTTTTTGAGTTGTACAATCGAATCAGAAATATCACGCGACCAGTAACGACGGCAGCTCTTGACCATGCCTACGGGGAAACCGTGCAGAGAAATATCAAAGATGTGCCCACCTGGCCGCTTGAACCAGGTTGCCATACCTCCGAGTTTATAGTGTTGTTCGAGGAGCAGGACCCGGTGTCCGCTGCGCGCGAGCGTATTGGCGACAGTCAGACCTGCCAATCCGCTACCGACAACGATAACATCGTACTCATCGGAAACGTCTCGAAGAAAGTCGCGAGGCATAACACCACAATTTGTTTTAGGACGGATTATTTCCTGTACTACGATCACCAGCGAGTCCATGCTGTCGCGATAAACAGTGATTGGCTATGGCGACTCCGCTGGTCATTGCCCCGATAATACCGATAAATCCCTGGTCTGTGCCGCAGATATGCAAATTGTCCAGGTGGGTGGCACCATCAAGTCGCTTGTGCGTCGCCCCATACACAGTTCCACCATCGTGCCAGGTGAATCGCCGGATTGTTTTTGGCGTGAACATGTCTGTAGCCACAACCTTGTGGCGGAAATCAGGGACAAACCGGACTGCCGATTCGATCATCTGGTCATACCAATTCGCTTTTTCCACACGATACTGCGATTCGGAGAGCGCTTCCCACTGATCGAAATTTGCTTGCGCAGTGACACGGATAATTCCCTCGGGAAGCTGGCCCTCTTCTTTCGTGTAACCGTAGTTATTCGGCGAGCAGATGACGCCGGTTCGCAAATCCACAAGTTCCTGTGGACGCTCCCAGGTAAATTTTTCTGAATCATTAAAAAAGACGACCGTCTTTGTAAAGCCAACATCCCGGGGCTGCGTATCGAGAACTGAGACCATTTCGGTAAATGAGAGGCGGCCAGCGCAGCTTTCATCGACCTCGCTAACATCCTCACACATACGCATTGTTTCAACGAGTCCAGCCGAAGAGAGGATACTGCTCGCCTCGATCTGTTGTCCGTCATCCAATACAAGACCCACCGCCCGGTCGTTCTCGACTTTGATATGATCGACGCCACTGCGGAGTTTCAATTCACCACCAAGAGCGCGGAATCGCCGGACCAGATTTTTCAAAATCAACCGGACCCCCGCAAAGGGCCGCCCCAATCCCTCCATAAAAAGGCTGCGAAACATGATGCAGAACTGGCCAAAATCCATGTCGTGCTCGCGACCGTTACCGTACCACATTGTCGGACAGAGGAGCATTTCGATGAGCAAAGGGTCGGCGAACGTCTTTCCGAGAAATTCTCGAGTCGATAGTTCAAACGCCTCCTGGTTCAATTCATCGTAGTCGATGATGCTTCCGAGCAATCGCTGGAAGTTGTCTTTCTCTGCAGGAAAACATCTGGCAATTTCCGACTCCAACATCTCAATGCCGTTCCCGAACGCAATCCGGACATCCGGGAAGGCAATCTCCGATCCGATCTGGGGAGCCAGTGCAAAATCCTCCCAGCGAAACCTGAGTTGGCGCAGCAGGCGGGCGAGCGGGCCTTTGTGGGTCCCTTTGGGAACAAAGTTTGTTACCGCATGCAGGCCCACATCATAATCTCGACCATCAAGCCTATAGAATGAATTCAGGCCACCGATGGTATAGTGGCGCTCGAGAATACAAACGCGCTGATCGTAATGCGCTAGACGGATCCCCGCGGCCAAGCCGGACATACCCGCGCCGATGATGACGGTATCGTACATAAAAGCGCGTCAGAGCTTACTGGCATTCCTGCATCTTCGGTTCGAGATAGGTGACGGTACTCTGCATGCTGGCTAGTTCGCCGTAATCCTCTTCCGGCACCTGCACCCGATAACGCTTGCGAAGTTCCATCACAATATCTAGAAAGTCCATGCTGTCCAGTTCCAACTGATCCCGAAATGGAACTTCATCCTTCAAATCGCCCAATTCTTCATCCGGAGCAATGTCGCCCAGGATATCAATAATCACTTCACGTATTTTTTCAGCCGTCATCCGCTCCTCCGTCCGATCCTTCTTTGACTGACGTGTCCGTCTCCTAGATGCCTCATTATACCCCGATGGCGGCCGTTTCTAAAGCTTCCTGATAATAACCGCAGAGTTGATGCCCAACATGCCAAACGAGTTATTGAGGATGTAACGGACGTTGCCGACCTCCCTCGCATCGCCATACACTAAATTATTCAAAGCACAGTCTGGGTCAAGCCGGTCGACATTGATGGTGGCGTGGCAGACCCCATCCTCGAAGGCGGGAAGATTTCCGGTCAACTCTAAGGCACCGGCTGCCCCCATGGCGTGACCGATAAAACTCTTTGCGTTGTTAAAGCAGGTTCGATCACTCTCTGAAAAGACCTGCCGCAGGGCCGCACATTCCTGGACATCCCCACTGCTCGTCCCGGTGGCATGGGTGCTGACAATATCGATCTGATCCGCCGTCAGGCCGGCCCGCTGAATTGCCAACTGCACGCACTCTGCCTGACGATCGGGATTGGGAAGTACAAAATCGCTGGCATCGCTATTCATTGCGTACCCGGCCAATTCGCCGTAGATTTTCGCGCCCCGGGCCTTGGCATCGGAAAAACGTTCGAGCACAAAAATACATCCCCCCTCCGCCACAACAATCCCATTGCGATCGACATCAAAGGGGCGCGAAGCGCGGGTTGCATCTTCATGTTCTGCCAACGCACCTTGGCTTTTAAAACTAGCAAAGATGCCAAACGTACGAACGCTCTCAGAAACGCCCCCGGCCAACGCTAAATCACAATCGCCGAGACGCAACATCTGTGCTCCCTGGATAAGACCTGCGTTGCCTGCCGCACAGGCTGCTCCAATGGAGTAGTGGGGACCGGTAATCCCCATGTTGAGTGAAATTTCACCCGCCGGATTGTTGGCTACGGTCCGGGGATTATGGTGGTGGGACCAGAACTGCGTGTCGTAATCAAAACCCTTGAGTTCAAAAACTTCATTTTCGGTCTCTACATTGCCGTGTTCGGTGACACCGATGTAGATCCCAACCCGCGACCGATCGGTGTTCTCCCAGTCGATACCCGAATCGACAACCGCTTCGTTCGCTGCGTAAATGCCGATGCTCCCGGCGCGGGTACCACGCCGGAGATCTTTCCGCTTTTGATAAGAGAGCTCATCGAAGTCGCAAATCCCTGCGAGCGTCTTGCCAATATAGCGAATTTCATAAGGGGTCACCCCGGATCGCCCCGCAAGCAGGCTCTCGCGAAACTCGCGGTAATTGTTACCGTTCGGCGCGGTCAGGCCGATCCCGGTAATCACAATCCGTTGCTCGTCTGATGGGATAGAAATCATGGCAGGGGGATTGCTGGGCGTTACCTATCTCGAAGTCTGTGAATCTATCTATTTTCCCCGGATTTACAAGGTGGTAGAGCGATCTGTGGTCCAACAACCCCTCAATTCGCCCCGCCTGAGAGCCACGCGCCAAGCCGCCGCATCCCCTCCTCTGTCGAGACCTCCACCTGATATCCAAAATCTTGCCGTGCACGCCCGATATCGAAGTAATGGGAAGTACCCAATTGGGAGGCGAGAAACCGAGTCATTGGCGGTTCTGCTTCAATACGCAGCGTCCGATAGAGGCCCTCGAGAACAGCGCCGATGCGCCACGCTGTAGACAGGGAAATCGATTTTCTCAGTGGCGATTCTCCCGCCAAGGCGAGCAACTGATCGATCCATTCCCAGCAGTTCACCGGATCGCCCTGGCTGATGAAGTAGGCCCGCCCGGCAACAACAGCGTCTGGCTGCAGTGCGTCGGCAGCAAGCAGGTGGGCCCTGGCCGCATTGTCTACGTAGACCATATCGATCAGGTTGTGACCGTCGCCGACTTTGCGCAATCGCCCACGACGGGCGCGTTGGATCAGGCGGACCACCAAGTGCCTGTCGCCCGGCCCCCAGATAAGGTGCGGCCGAAGTGCACAGGTGAGCAGGCGGCCCGGTTCGTTCGCGGCCAACACCGCCTCTTCGGCGAGTGCCTTGCTGTGCGGATAGTGGCACAACCAGCGACTAGCATAGGGGGCGCTTTCATCGATCCCCTCCTGAGGGCGCCCGTCGAACGTCACACTTGGACTACTCGTGTAAACGAGCCGGCGCACGCCACAGCTGCGACATGCCGCCAGCACATGTTCGGTCCCCTGCGTATTGACCTCATAATAATCTTTCGCCCGCCCCCAGATTCCGGCGATGCCGGCGACATGATGCACCACATCCATTCCCCGACAGGCATTTTCTACTGCCAGCGAATCGCGAATATCGCCCAGGACGATCTCGGCACCCCAGTCTCGCAATTCGGAGTCCTCACGCCGCGCAAGAGCGCGGACCTGGTCCCCGCGTGCCAAAGCCTGCTGCACAAGATGACGGCCGAGAAACCCCGTCGCACCGGTAACGAGCGTTGAGTGACTCATACAATCCGCCTCGCAGCCCAGAGAGCAAGTTTTTCGCGAAAGATTTTTGCATTGTGCCTGATGTCGACCGGCAGCTTTTTCCGGATAAGAAAATCCTTGATCGTGCGAGTGTGCGGGTTGCTCTCTCCAACGATACGAAGCGCGTCCACTAGGGCATTGCGGGCACGCCTGCCGCGGGGAAACGCCTCGGCAAAAGGCTCAACAACGAGTACTGGCCTCTGCCCACCGGTTTGGCCGAGACCGACAAGCGCGGTCCGGTAGACCGAAGGGTGGGTGTTGAAGACCGCTTCGGTGCAAATGGTGTAGAGCGTCTCTCCCTCGCAGCGGACCCGATGTGACAGCCGTCCGCAGAACCAAAAACGATCCTGCTCATCGAGATAGCCGACATCCCCCATCCTGTGCCAGTTCGTTTTTCCGTCCACAATTTTTCCGAGCCGGTTTGCTTCGACCCGGGTCACGTAGGCATCCGTCACGACCGGTCCCGACACGACCAACTCCCCAATCGTTCCAGTCGGGACTGCCTCAGGTAGCGAATCGATCGGTCCATCTACCATGGGGACCACCCTCCAGCGGATTGCGGGAAAACGCCGCCCCACGCAGACACCCGCACCCTGATCGGTTTTGTGCTGCGTTTCTCCGAGGACTTCACTCGCGCTGATGGAGGCTACCGGAAGCGCCTCGGTCGCTCCATATGGAGTATGGATTTCAGCAGCCACCGGCAAGCTGCGCTTCAACATGGCCAAGACCCGCCCGGGGACGGGGGCCCCGGCGGAAAAGATGTTGACAACGCCCGGAATTTTTAGGTCCTCCCTTTCGCAGTAGCGTCCGACTCGATTCCAGAGCGCGGGAGATCCAAACGACTGGGTCACTTGCCAATCGGACAACGCGGAAAGAATTTTTTTCGGATCAACGTCGGCCGGCCGCGTAGCATCCATTTCCGGAACGATGGTAGTCACCCCCATTCCGCTATTGAAGAGGCCAAAGAGAGGAAAACCGGCCAGATCAACGGTGCCCGGCTTGATCGCATAGTGGTTCTGAATCTCGCTGACCTGATGATCAAAATTTCCATGCTTGTAGAGGACCCCCTTGGGCACACCTGTGCTGCCGGTCGTAAAAATAATGGCGGCCGGATCATCGCTCCGGGTCGAGACTCTCACCGGCAACTGCTCTCCTGCAGTGCGAAGCTGGTCCAGCGTACAACCTCCCCAAAAGAGTCGCCGGCCGGCCGTAACGTGAATCCGTGATTTGGGAAAACGCCGCCGCTTGAGCATCCGCACCGCGTGGACCGCCGGGATCGCCACAAAACCGTCCGGCTCAGCTTCCGAGAGACAACCGAGCAGATTTCGCCGACCCATCCCCGGATCGACCAGAACCGTCACTGCTCCCGATTTAAAAAGAGCAAACACAAGCGAAACAAAATCGATCCCCGGACGCACGAGCAGGGCCAGCCGGTCCCCTGCCCTCACCCCCCGGGCCAAAAGTCCGGCAGCAATCCGATCACTATCGGCGTGCAACGCTTCAAACGTGATCGTGCGATAGCGCCTGCGACCCTGCGGCTCGACCACCGCAATCTGCCCGGGACGCTGCCGTGCATGCTGTGCCAAACGCAGTGCTACATTCGTAACCTGTTTCTCAGCAAGCGCTGTTGTCATGGATTGGCCACACACAGTTTGTTCGGAATCGGTCGGTGAACAACCTGATCTCTTAAACACTCAAGAACCAAACCAGCCACATCGATCCGGAGCGTTCTTGAGAGGGCTTTCCAGCCAGGCACCGCGTTCACCTCCAAGGCGAGCAACCTGCCATCCCGGGTGGGCAGGAGGTCAACACCTGCCAACGGTGCTCCGATTGCCCGAGCGGCCCGCCGGGCAATTTCGGCAAGGCGGTCCTCGACCACCAATGCCTCGGTTGTTGCACCACGAGAGACGTTCGTGCGCCAGTCGCGATCGTTGCTCCGCCGCATCCCCAAGACACGATTGCCCACCACAAACAGGCGAAGATCATAACCCGCGTGGGGCACAAATTCCTGCAGGTAGATCAACCCGCCGAGTTGTTCGAGCATTTTAAAGGCGCGTTCGGCCAGTGCCTCATCGGCAAGACGGGTGATGCCGCGCCCCTCGCCTCCGAAGAGTGGCTTGATCACGACATCCTCTCCCAGTTCGGCAAACGCGACCATCGCCTCGCTTGCCCCCTGAGCGGCTATCGTTCGCGGAATCTCCAGGCCCGCGCGGCGAAGCAGCAGCGTGGCCAGATATTTGTCCACCGCTGCCTCCAAGGCCTTGGGAGGATTGACGACACAGGTCCCCCCCGCCTGCAGCGCCGCGAGCGCATCCATACGAAAGACCACTTGCTCCAGCGAGCCGGGCGGCATGGTTCGAACGAGCACCGCATCGTAGGTACTGAGGTCTTCATTGCCGGAGGAAACGGAGACCCCGGCGTTATCGAGCCCGCTTTGAAGTCGCCGGAAGGGAAAAGGGGCCAGATCATCTCTTCGGCCAGCCGCGCGGCAGAGATCTTTGAAATACCAACTTTCCGGGGAAGAGAGGACGGCCAATCGCATCATTGATTCATCTTTCCGAACCGGCAACGGAGTCTGGCAGAACCTGCCACCAAAATTCTTTGCTTGCCGAAATCTACTGGTAAAAAGAACACTGCAGGACGTCTGGAACAAACTCGCCAAACCGAAAACTTCGCCCCGTTTCGAGATTCACCAAATTTATAATCGCGGGACTGAAAAGATGCTCATCGATCTTATAAAAGTCATTATCGTACCGGGCAAAAATATTACAAAATGGCTCACCATGATCCGCAGAACTGTTGCTCGGAACCTGTGGCCCCACTTGTTCAAGACTCGCATCATCGCCCTGCATCCAGAGCGTGACTTCACTGCCGTAGAGAATGGCATCGTTGCTGCGACCAATTGCCGCCAGATCATCTCCCGCAACGGGGGGCAGCGGAGCAATCCCCCAACCACTCTGTACCCGATCGAGATCGAACCCGAGTTCGTAGAGTTTGTGCATCGCCGTTTCGACACTGCGGGCCACCACTTGTACGTTGCCCGCCTGACTGGCAGTCGGTGCAATGAGGAGCACCAGATCCCGCTGTAAAATGCCACAAGCATCCGCCAACATTGCAACCACTTTAGGTGTCGGCATGGACCGCGTTTCCAGAACTCCCACGGCGACATCCGGTTTTTCCGCATACCCAATGTCTTCAAAAATTGCCTCCCGATTTGCCGCGGCCCGCATCGGGCCCGAGCCCATCGCAAAGAAATCACCCACCTTTACCTCCCACCCGGCGTACTGGGAGGCCATGCAGCCCGCCACTGGATGGTCAGTGGTCACCTGGACAAACGGCCCGGCCGAAAGGTTTGCAGGGCCGGCAACGAGTTCAACGCGACCAAGTCCCGCCAAGCAGACCTCGGCCAGAATTTTTCCCGCTTGCAAACCGCCTGCCGCTTCGATTCCACAGTCGAGCACTCGAGCCTCGGCCACCCGATATTTTCCGACCCGCAGCTTCTCAGCGGCATCAAAAAGTCCACGACAGACATCTAGAGCTTGGCGATTTAAATTCACGTTTCTAGTCTTGTCCTGAAAAATGGTCGGCGCCGAATCATTCTCGCCAACCGCCCTTACCGACGCAATGCCCACCCGACGAGCAGAGTCGGCCGGGCCGGGTCCGCTGGCTCGCAAATGGTCTCTTCGGCACATCACCAGATAAAACAGTTCGGCCAGGACTTTTCCCCCATTTCGCCACCATTTAGAATGTGAACAGCGGCACGGTACAAAAGATCCGGCCATACGCATTTAGCGACGTTCGCGGAGAGGTCTTTGAGTGGTTGCATCTTTGTCAAGGTCGCGGAGCACATTCGTATGCCAAGCCTGACGGTTGAGAACTACGTAAAAACGATCTATCAGATCTGCACCAACTCGGGAGGCTCTCCGGCCTCGACCGGAAAAATTTCCGAGTCGCTCGGAGTCTCGCCGAGTACCGTCACCAGCATGCTCAAAACACTCAGCGACAGCCAACTGGTCACTTACATGCCGTATGAAGGAGTCCGACTGACCGATACCGGCACGGCGCTGGCACTACGGATGTTGCGACGGCACCGGCTGATCGAACTTTTTCTGGTGCATTCCCTCGACATGCATTGGGACGAAGTCCATGAGGAAGCGGAAAACATGGAGCATGCCGTAAGCGATCAGGTGGTCGATCGTATTGAGCAATACCTGGGGCACCCGGTAGTCGATCCGCACGGCGACCCAATTCCTCGCGCGGACGGCTCGGTAGCAATGTCCGAGGGACAGAATCTGGCATCCTGCCAGGAGGGCGAGTCCTTTCTCCTCGCGCGGGTACTCGACCAGTCGTCCGATTTTCTCCGCTATCTTAGTCAAACCGGGCTCTCCCTCGGTGTCCAAGGTCGCATCGAGAGCAACCGCTTGGAAGCTGGAATTGTAACGGTTGAAGTTGCAGGAAACCAAACAACGCTTGGCCATGCAGCCGCCGCCAAAATCTTGGTGACCGCAGTCAAATAACGATTCTGTCGAACCATTGCGAATGGATTCAAAGGTGCCATTTCTCCGACACACACACCGCGCATCGGGGAGAAGCCCTGGGCCATGGTCCATTGCTCAAATGGGCCTATATGGAGTCTTTCCACTCCGTTTTGTCAGGCCGCCAATCACCTGCGCGGATTTGACGGGACGGCCATAAAGGTTTAAAACATCAGGTGTTGAGCCTATCGGCCTGCAATGCGGACGATGCAACGAGGGGTCCCCGCAATGGAGACCTGTGAACCTGGTCAGGGACGAAAGTCAGCAGCCATAAGCAGTCATCTTCTTGTGCGGTGGGCCTCTCGTTGCATCGCCTGAGATCGCAGGTGAAGGAATCACTGTCCGCAGGATGTCATGTCGCAGGAAGAACACCAAAGTCTGGGCCCAGGGGAGGACGCTTCCGGCGACGACTATGTCGTAATCGCGAGGCGTTACCGTCCGCAGATCTTTGCCGATTTGATCGGTCAACAGCATATCGCAGCGGCCCTCGAAGCAGCCATCGCTACAAACCGCGTCGGACACGCCTACCTCTTTACCGGGGCACGGGGAGTGGGCAAGACCTCGGCGGCCCGCATCTTTGCCTCCGCGCTCAATGCCCCTCAGGACGATGCAGACCTCGCCGAGATTCGCGAAGCGATTTTTCGCGGTGAAGATCTCGACGTTCTGGAAATCGACGGCGCGAGCAACCGCGGGATCGATGCTATCCGCGAATTACGATCTAATGTAAACATCCGGCCGAGCCGTTCACGATTGAAAATTTACATCATTGATGAAGTCCACATGCTTACGCGCGAGGCCTTCAACGCGCTGCTCAAAACCCTCGAAGAGCCCCCAAAGCACGTTAAGTTCATTTTCTGTACGACCGAACCAAATAAAATCCCCATCACCGTACTCTCGCGCTGCCAGCGGTTTGACTTTGCAGGTATCGAATCGGAATCGATCGTGGCACGGCTCCGTCAAATCGCGGAGGCTGAAGGGGCCGACATTGATGACGATGCGGTTCAATTGCTCGCAAGGCGGGCAGACGGTTCGATGCGGGATGGGCAGTCGCTTCTCGAACAACTGCTCGCTTTTACCAGCGAGCGGATCTCCGCAACAACAGTCCATCACATGCTCGGTACTGCCGAGAGCACACGACTCCTGGCGATGGCCCGCCGGTTTTCAACCCATGATGCGGCCGGCCTACTTGAGGACCTGGATAGTGCGATTCGCGAAGGAGTAGACGTTGGAAATCTCCTTGAGCAACTGTTGGGAATTTTTCGGGACTGCATGATGGCCCAGGCAGGCTGCGGCAGTGAGACCTTTCTTTCTACCGCCACGGGAGATGAGGCGGAAAAGGTAGGAGACATTGCCAACCAGTTGGGGATGGAACCGGTCCTGGCAATCCTGCAAATTTTGCAGCAGGCGCTGGGGAACATGCGAGGCTCCACCCAGCGGCGATCGATTGCGGAAGTAGCATTGGTCCGCGGCGCCCAGTTAGAAGGGCTCGAACAACTATCGGCCCTCATTGCACGCCTGGAGGGTGGAGACGGCTCTTCCGATCGGAGCCAGGGTTCTACCCCAGCGGCAGCCCAAAATACAAAAAAGGGGAAGCCAAAAAAAAAATCCGCTGAGGTGAGCCTCTTAGCGGCGGCTAAAAACCAATCGCAACATTCCGCCAAATCCGCCCCAGCGGCAGGAGGAGAAGCGGACGTTGCCGCCCAGCCGGCCGCAGCGGAGGAACCTTCTGACGAGAATCCGAAAACTTCCTCCAAAGAAGGGGTCTTAACGGCAGCCAATGCCCAACAGATCTGGACCGACGCCCTCACAAAAGTCTCCGATTCAATTCGGGCCAACGCAGGCCAAAGCCAGAGCATCGTCGCCTCTGCGACGAACGCCCTCACGGTCACCTTTGCAAAAAATTGCAGTTTCTCAAAGTCTCTTTGCGAGCGACCGGATAATGCACGAAAGATTGAGAAGGCGGTCTCTGAAACTGCCGGGACCCGGGTGCGGATCATCTTTACGATTTCGAGCCAATCGCCTGTCGAAACACCTCGCAACGAGCGGCCGGCCTCACGCAAAGAGAAACTTTCCAGCGTCGCTGAAAACCCTATGGTCAAACAGGCTCAAAAGTTGTTCGGCGCACGCCCAACAACGATCCATTAAATTTGATTGACAAACCTACTTTTCAGGAGAGTATACCGTGTTTAAGGGATTATCCGATCTGGGATCTATGCTGAAGCAGGCCCAAGCGATGGGCTCGCAAATGAAAGAGATGAATGAGAACCTTCGCGATGTCCGTGCCGTTGGAAACGCTGGAGGTGGTCTGGTCGAAGTCGAAGTTAACGGCCTCGGGGAAATGCTGCGTCTCTCGATTGATCCTTCGCTATTAGAAAAACAAGATCTTGAACTCCTGGAGGATCTCGTACCGGCAGCGGCCAATCAGGCTCAGGCCAAAGCTAAAGAACAGCACGCTCAGGTTCTCAAAGAACTCACCGGCAACATGGATATTCCTGGCCTGGGCGATGCCATCAAATCCCTCACGGAGGGGTCTACCGATACTCCCAATTAGTTTCTCGATGTCAGGGATACCCATCGCCTTCTTTCCCGAATGGACTGCTACGAGGTTTTGCCATGGATCAGGTTAGCCAGTCCGTAAGCCAACTTGTTGATTACTTCGAACGGTTTCCCGGTATTGGAAATAAATCGGCCCAACGTCTCGCCTATTATGTTCTGCGGATGCCAGAAGCCGAAGCGACTGCCCTCGCCGATGCGATTTTGCAGGTCAAAAAAAACGTCCACTACTGCAGTGTCTGTTTCAACCTCACTGAGGAAAAGCTTTGCGGTGTTTGCAGCGACAACCGTCGCGATCGAACGAGGGTGCTCGTGGTCGAGCAACCGCGGGACCTCATGGCTCTTGAGGCAGCCGCAAACTACCGCGGACTCTACCATGTGCTTCTGGGACGGATTGCTCCGCTGGAGGGTATTGGCCCGGAACAGCTCACGATCGAAGCCCTCACAGAACGTATCAAAGAGGGGACTATCGAGGAGATCATTATGGGAACCAACCCAACCCTCGAGGGCGATGGGACCGCACTCTATATCAGCAATGTCCTGGGAAATTTGCCCATAAAAATTACCCGTCTAGCGAGAGGCATCACCAGCGGAAGTGTCCTGGAGCACGCCAACCGAGAAATGCTCTCCGATGCGATTGATGGCAGACAACCTTTTTAGTATTTTCCCGCTAGATGTGTACAAATACCTGCTCGCCACGCTTCTCCCAAGAAACAAACGGATAAAATGAGGTAGACTATCTATAGGGCACCTACCGGCTGGCCCCAAAACACTCCAAAACCCCTTTGATCTGGTAACGATGCGACTCTCCTTCGGACAAGAACTGAGACAGGTCCAGAAGCAGGTGCTGGCTCCACGGATGATCCAGTCCATGGAGATTTTGCAACTTCCGCTTCTTGCGCTACAGGAACGGATCGAACAGGAGATTCAGGAGAACCCGGTCCTTGATGTCAAAGAGGTCGATCCGAATTTACCGGACGAACGATACGAATCGGACAAAGTGGACGACTCGGCGGATGTGGAAAAAGAACTGGTTGTCGATGAAACAAAAAACAACGAGGAGGACTTTGAGCGTCTTCTCAATATGAATGACGAGTGGCCTGGAACGTTTGAGGAACGATCCCGTCCATCAGCCAACCGGATTGAGCAGGAGTCATCCCGCAAACATGACACCATGGCAAACATGGAAAACCGGCCTCAGACTCTCCAGGACCACCTACACAATCAGGTAGGGTGGTTTGATCTCGACGAAGATCTCCGCCAACTCGTCGACCGCATCATCTACAACCTCGACGCGAACGGACGCCTGCAAGGACAGCTCCAGGATCTACTCGAACCGGATGCGCCCCCAGAACGCCTCCGCCGCGCCGAGGAGGCTCTCGACATTGTCCAGCGACTCGATCCACCGGGCGTAGGCGCCCGCGATGACCGCGAATGCCTCCTCCTGCAAATCAAACCTGGAATTCCATTCTACGAAGAACTCAAAAAGCTTATTGAAAATCACCTCGAAGACCTTGCCGGAAACCGACTACCGATCATCTCAAGAAAAACGGGCTATTCGATCGAGCAAATCCATCGGATCTGGGATGAGCTCAAAAAATTGAATCCGCATCCAGGGGCAATTTTCAAGGACACCCACGTTCACCTCGTCACACCCGACGTCTATGTGGATCGCAATGATGATAGCAAATATGTAGTCCGGCTTGATGACGACCGCACGCCAGACCTCTATATCAGTCCTTACTATCGCAAGCTATTGTCCAATCCCGATGCAACGCCGGAAACCAAAGAATATATCAAACGCAAAATCAACGCCGCCCAATGGCTGATTGAATCGATACAGCAGCGCCGCAGTACCCTAACGCGGGTGTCGCAAGCGATCGTCGATCACCAGATCGAGTTCCTCGACAAGGGTCCCGAAGCGATTGAGCCGCTAAAAATGCAGCAGATCGCCGACAAGGTAGGGGTACATGTCACCACCGTCAGCCGCGCAGTCGATGACAAATGGATTCAGACTGCCCGTGGCATCTTTCCACTGAAACGATTCTTTGTGGGTGGTACGCGGAGTGCGGATGGCGAAGAAGTCGCTTGGGATGCAGTGCGACTTAAGCTGCAGGAAATTATCAACAACGAAGACAAGAAAAAACCCCACAGCGACGACGAACTGGTACAGCAGCTGGCAAACCATGGTCTCAAGGTCGCGCGCCGGACGGTGACCAAATATCGCAAAGGCATGAACATCCCGAGTTCGCGACAGCGGCGGGACTGGCTAAAGAAAGAAGCTTAAGGTGCAATTCTTACCCGTGCGGCACTGGCCGTCTTCGTAGCGACCGGCATCGGCAATCCGCTCCATGGCCGCAGCGGACGCGTTGCGGGACTGCCAAATCGTGCGGAAAACCGCCTGTTTTACGAACGGGTGACGCAAACCGCTCATTTCCGTATCATACTACTGTGGCCGTGACTCACGGCCGATGTATTCTCTAGCTGGCAGAGATAACGATGTTTTGCCCCTTTTGCCGCAAAGACAAAGACCATGTGATCGACTCACGAACCAGTGAAGATGGTTTTGTGATTCGCCGCCGCCGGGAGTGCCAGGCCTGTGATCGTCGCTGGACAACCTACGAGCGGATTGAAGAACGGCCGCTCAAAGTGGTAAAGAAAGACGGCGCGCGAATCGCCTTCGACCGAAAAAAGATTAAAGCGGGAATTGAAAAAGCCTGCTGGAAACGATCGGTTCGGGACGAACAGATCGAAGCGATTCTTTCCGTGGTAGAAAACGATATCTACGCCAAGTTCGATGCCGAGGTGGATAGTGGCTACATCGGCGAGTTGATCATGGACCATCTCCGGCACCTCGATCAGGTTGCCTACGTCCGCTTTGCCAGCGTCTACCGGGAATTTCAGGACGTCCACGATTTCGTCGATGAGCTCCAGCCGATGCTCAAAGAGAAACAGACCAAGTAGACTCAGGGGCGAGCGAACCCGAATCACTGATGTGCCACTTAGGCACAGAAGTAGCACTGCTGTCTTGCGCAAACCGCTCTTTTCGCCCGATTGTCCCTTTGACCTTGCACTCTCGCGGTGTTTTGCGGACACTCCGCCACCTTCTGCCCCAAGTCCTTAGCGGCAGCTACGTTTCTGCAAGGGTGCTAGAAGTACCACTCGATTGAGAACCAACGATCCGAGCCCAAATGATCCCAACTCGACCCAAACTGTTTCGAGGATTTTTGATGATCCTCGTCGCCCTGCTTTCTGGCTGCCACGGTTCGCTCGTTTCCGACCACTACGCACCAGAGTTGTCCGGAGACATTGATTCAGAATTTCTCGTGGTCCCCGAGGAGACGACGCTTCATTTACCAAACCCATCTTCCTTTGCCCCCGCTAACTCGGAAAACTTCTGGAATTCACTCGTCGATATCGTCAGTGATTATTTCCGTATCCGGCAGGAACAGCGAGTACAGAATATCGGAGGCCAGTGGATCGAGGGACGTATCGAAACCTTCCCGCAAACGGGAGCCACCTTCCTCGAACCGTGGCGATGGGATTCGGCAAGCCGGTACGAGCGGGTACTTGCCACCCTGCAATCGATTCGCCGCACGGCGATGATTCGTGTTTTGCCGGACGGCCATGGCTTTCTAGTCGACGTGCAGGTTTACAAAGAACTCGAAGATGTGCCGCAACCGGAACACAACCGTTCGGGAGTGGCAAGTTTCCGGTTTGGTGAAACGGTAAGTCAAAACCAACCGCGGATTGCAGAGATTGGCGCTCCCGGCGGGTGGATCCCCATGGGCCGAGACCCGGCACTCGAACAAGAAATCCTCGCCCGAATCTATGAGCGAATGAACCCGATTCCCTACTAGGCTTGTTGGGAATCGCTGCCGGAGCGTTCCAACGCGCTCAGCCCGCCTCCGAATGATTTTGATTCGTTGCAGGAGTTGCAGGCCGGGTCCCCAAGGTGATTGGGGCTGCCTGGGTAGTCGTTCTCTCGGGCACTCGCGGAATCCGAAGCGTAAAGGCGGTCCCCTTTCCGATCGTACTGGCCACAAGAATTTTGCCCCGGTGCGATTCGATGATATCGCGGCACGCTGCTAGGCCGACACCGGTCCCGCCCTTGCCCGATTCGTCGGGTCCTTTTTTGGTGGAGTAAAAGGGCTCGAATATTCGGGGAAGTTGCTCCTGGGGAATGCCGCCACCGGTATCTCTTACTGAGAGTTCCACCATTTGTGATGGCCCGTCGTAGCCGACTGAGATCACCACCTGCCCGCCCCGGGGCATCGCCTGGCGGGCATTGATCAGCAAGTTCAGGAGAACCTGCTGGATTTGATTCGCATTGGCCATTGCCATCGGAACTTCTTGGAGCTTCGTCTCCACGGCGATCCGATATTTTCGTAATTCGCGTTCCAAAAGCACCAGGGCATCATCGACCAGCTTTGCCAGATCGGTCGGCTCAAAATCGTCCGATCGATTTCTGGCCAGCCCTAAGATTCCATTGGTGATTCGTGCAGCACGCTCGCCCGCAGCGAGAATTTTTGCAAACGCTTTGTCGCGCGTCGGGTCATCCTTGTGCCGCATACCCATCTTTGCATAGTTGATGATCGTCATCAGCACATTGTTGTATTCGTGGGTCGTGGTCCCGAGCAATTCCCCAAGCGCGGTGAGCGACTGCGCGTGCGCAAGCTGTTGTTTCAATCGGTCGATCTCGTCTTCCCGACCGGTCGCTTGAGGATCATTCATGGACATATCGCTCGTTCCACCCAACCGGTTTACCTTAACTCGCTTATCGAGGCCCCAGATTCGCACTCTCTTGCCGAGTCAGAATGTCTTAACGTCTTACAAATTTTAGACTTAGCAGCAATTTGCATATCGACGAATCGACCTGGGCAGCTAAACCCGTTCCTCCTATAATTCGCGCCATCTGACCTACACGAGAGGCGTTTTGCACAACCTTGTCGCTTGGAGAAGTTAGGATGCACTCCGTAGAACTCTTAGAGCAAGCGCTCGAAACCATAAAGAAACTTGGGTATCAGGTTCGTGAGGAATGTGTCGGTGGTAACGGCGGTGGAAGCTGCGTAGTTCGCGGTCAGAAATCGCTTTTTTTGGACCCGATGCTCGACATCCCCGACCGGTTGGAGATGGTCTGTCAGGCCCTGCAGGAAGAACTGGCCAACAACCCGGTACCGCTCTCTGCGGAACTTGCAGCAAGAGTGGAGCAAGGTTTTCCCCGGTTTCTACCACAATCGCGCAACAGAGATGCGGCCTGATCTTCAGCTTCCAGGGCGATAAAGCTCCTGCACTTCGATCACTTTCTCGACGCTCCGCGGAGTCCAGTACCGGATACTCTTGCCTTCGGCAACACGCATCCGCAGCTCGCTGCTGCTGAACCCGACCAGCGGCATCTGCAATTGCTGCTCCTGATACTCGCCCAGCTGTTCGGGGCTAACAAGGGATGCAAGAGGTCCGAAGTCGACCGGCACACCGGGCCGGCCGACCACCAGGAGTGTCGCCAGTTGGCAGATCTCGCCGGGAGATTTCCAATTCGGAAAATCAACGAGTGAATCGGCCCCCATGATCAGAAAACGCTCTGCAGCCGGCTCCTCCTCGGCGATCATCTGTAGCGTCTCAACCGTGTAGCTCACTCCGCCCCGCTCACACTCCAGCAGCGAGACTTCAAAATGCCCGTTGCCTGCGATCGCAAGGCGCAGCATGTCGATCCGCGCTGCGGTCGGCGCAACCGATTGACCCTGTTTGTGGGGTGCCTCTGCGGCCGGCATAAACCAGACTTTATCGAGTCGAGCCTGCTGGCGCGCGGTCTCCGCGAGCAGGAGATGTCCGTAATGGACCGGATCAAAAGAACCGCCATACATTCCCAATCGCATCGTAGCGTCTCACTGGTTTACGAAAATGGCCACGGCATCGGCCTCTCGTCAAAAAGCCCGCAATAGCCGACAATCGTTTTTCACGGAACCACTCCAACTTAGCCAACAAATGCCCCTGCCGGTAGCTACCAGGACTCCATGCCTGAGAAACAGCACAACTTGTTTGACGTCGAACCTCCCGAATGGGAAGCCGACGCTGCGGAGGAACGTTGTGTGGCAACGGTCGTGTTGCCGACCGGCTTGACGACGCCGCTGGATTACTCGGTTCCCGATACCTTGCGGGCCGAGCTCGAACCGGGTCGTCGCGTTAGCGTACCCCTCGGCCGCGGCAATCGTAGCGTTACCGGCTACTGCGTGGCGATCGAAAGCGACAAACGGACCAACCGACCTCTTAAAGAGATTGACGCGATCCTCGACTCGCAACGGCTGCTCTCGCCCGGCCTGCTCCGACTCACCGAGTGGATGGCCGATTACTATCTTTGTCCCTGGGGTCAGGTACTCGATACGGTCATCCCCGCCGGTGTCCGCAGCGGCGCGGGAACGCGGCTCACCACGTTTTTGACAGTTTCCGAGGAGGTGGCCGCCAAGTCCGCGAGCTTGAAACTGCCGGCCAAACAGGCGGCCGTTTTAAAACACCTCCTCGCTGAGGCAAAACCGACCACAACTAGCGAGGTCGCCGAGGCGGTCGGCTGCACCCAGGCCCCGATCACCGCCCTGCGGCGCAAGGGTTTGATTCAGAGCGAGGTCAGGCGGGTAGGCTCGGTGGATACCCAAGAGGATCAGGCCCCTGTCGAGCCGCACCTGAAAATGAACCCGGACCAGACCGCGGCATTGGCGGTGATTATGGAAAGTCTCCGTCGCGGCCAACACGAAACGATCCTGATCCGCGGGGTCACGGGAAGCGGAAAAACGGAAGTCTACATGCAGGCGATCAGCGAGGTGATCAGCTACGGTCGCCAGGCCATTGTCTTGGTTCCGGAAATCAGCCTCACGCCCCAGACCGTGGCCCGCTTTCGCTCCCGCTTCGGCCGAGTCGCGGTCCTGCACAGCCACCTGACCGATCTTGAGCGGCACCGCCAGTGGAGCCGCATTGCCAGCGGAAACGTACCGGTTGTCGTCGGTGCCCGCAGCGCGGTCTTTGCACCGACGCCGCAACTCGGATTGATTGTGATCGATGAAGAACATGAAACCAGCTTCAAACAGGATAGTGCCCCCCGCTACCACGCCCGCGAGGTGGCCGAGCGGCGGGCCGCCGCCGAAGGGATTCCCCTGCTGCTCGGTTCGGCAACCCCCTCACTTGAGAGCCACGCGCGGAGCGAAGAGGGGCACTATCGGCTGGTCGAAATGCCCCAACGGATCTTCAATCGCCCGCTGCCCACCGTAGCGACAATCGATCTCTGCTCGCACCGGCAGGACCGCCACGCCCGCGGAGCGATCAGTCGCCAACTGCACAACGCAATGGAGGAGGCGCTCCGCGATGGCGGGCAGGTGATCCTGCTGCTCAATCGCCGTGGTTTCTCCACCCACATCCAGTGTCCCTCGTGCGGAGAGGTGTTGCGCTGTCCGGAATGTGAAATCTCCTTGACCCACCACCGGAAAAAACAGCTTGCCCTCTGCCACTACTGCGACTTTCAGACCCCAGCCCCCGACCGATGCGCTGCCTGCGGCTCTACCGGATTGCGTTTTAGCGGGCAGGGTACCGAGCGGCTTGAGGACGAGGTTCGACGTCGGTTTCCGGACGAGAACTGTTTGAGGATGGATACCGACACCATGCAGCGGCGGGGCAGCCATGAAGAGGCCTTGGCAAAATTCCGCGCCGGTGAAGTCCGCATCCTGCTCGGCACCCAGATGATCGCCAAGGGGCTCGACTTTCCAAACGTCACGCTCGTCGGTGTGATCAACGCCGACACCGCACTGCATCTTCCCGATTTCCGGGCCGCCGAGCGAACCTTCCAACTCGTCACACAGGTAGCCGGTCGCACGGGACGAAGCGAGCGGGGCGGACACGTGTTGGTCCAGACCGCTCAGCCGGAGCATCCAGCAATCGAGGCGGCGATCCGACACGATTACGTACTCTTTGCCGGCAGCGAGCTTCCTTTGCGCAAAGCGCTCCGCTATCCCCCGTTCGGATCGATGCTGCGGATCGTGGTCCGCGGTCCGAGCGAGGCCGTTACCCGTGAATTTGCCACAACCCTCTCAGACCGAATACGCCAGGCAGCCGGAGAATCAGACATCCAACTCCGGCTGCTCGGCCCGGCGCCGGCCCCCTTTGCAAAACTTCGCGGCAAGTATCGCTTTGCGATCCAGTTGCAAGCCTCGCAGGAAGATTTGATCAGCCACCTCGTCGCAGCAGCTACTGAAAAGATCAAATCACCTGACGGGGTGCAGTGGATCGCCGATGTCGATCCGATCGATATGATGTGATGGCGTTTTCCGGGGCCAGCAAAGAATCCGAGCGGGGATTGCTTCGGGTACATCCGGCAGCTAATCTTGAGAGATCTTAATCGCCAGAGTAGCTCAGTTGGCAGAGCAGCTCATTCGTAATGAGCAGGTCATCGGTTCGAGTCCGATCTCTGGCTCTTCTTCAGCTTCTTCGATGACCGCCACGCCGCCTGCGGGGCAACAGGGCCAGGCCAAAGAGCACAAGCAGCAGCGTGGCCGGTTCGGGTACGGCCGGGGACGGGCCGTACGGATTGACCGCCACGCCCACCCCATCGCCTTCGATGAAACTGCTCTGCCAGGCGGAGAGGTCGCCGGTGGCAAAATCACCGTTGGTGAGCGAGGCAAAGTCGATGTTGTCCAGGTACAGGCCTGCCGTATCGTCGTTGCTATAGAGCTGAAACTCGAGCAGTGCTTGGCTCGTGCCCTCGGGAAAGAGTGCTGCCAGATCGACCTCGGTCTCAAAGCGGGTGAGGTCGTCGGCCACTCCAGCGAGCGCATCGAGTTCGACCAGCACCTGTCCGCCGAGCGAGACGACCAGATTCCCGGTCTCCGCCGGGAAGGCGAAATCGAACGCGAGCGATTCGTTGCCCGGGGCAAACTCGACCAATTGGAACATCGACGCATCGCCTTCGGTCTTCATGGCCGCCATGGCCATCCCCGTCTCGTAGACACTCTGCAGCGTAAAGGGATCGGCTCGGACGATCATCTCTATCGCGTTACCCTCTGAGCCCGAAACGATCGCCATGGCGATTTGTCCCTGGTCATTCATGGCCGAGTGCGTCATCCGCACGTTAGCCACCGCCGGTTGACCGAAAAGGGTATCTCCCGGGGCCAGCACTTTGTCGGCAGTCAGGTTCGGACCCGTGTAGACACCCCACGCAATCTCGCCCGCTAAGTCTTTTCGCGCTGAAAATGCCACACCTGCCGCACTCACCGAGGTATGGCCAAAGTCATCAAATGCGCCGCTCGTATCGGCAATGAGCGTTGGAGAACCGCCATCGACCAGATAAACCCCAAGCGGGTCTGCTCCGGCTGCATCGGCTACAAAAGAGACCGCATCGGAATTGGCAATCGATGCCGTATTTCCGTAAACCTCCGCGAACATTCCCGAGGGACTCTCAGCCACTGTCGTCCAGTTCAAGCTGCCACCGCTGATAAGAGAAACGGTACCATAAGAATCCTTCTTGGTGCGCAACACTTCGAGCGTCGCTCCGCCAATCGGTGCTACCAGGGGGCTCATGAAAGGAAAAGTAGTCCAACCTGTGAAAAGGTCGTTTACAAATGGATTTTTAAGATTGTTATAAGGTAACTCATATCTATTGTTAACATCGGTGTCGATATAAATGTGACTGCCGCCGGACCCCGCTTTTAGCTCGTGCAGGGCCTGCCCAGGGTTCATGTTGGAGTTGGCAAGATAGAATACCGTCCCCGAGTTATTGATCGTGGCCGTGTGAAGATCACCAACTCCCGCTTCCTCAATGGTGACGAAAGATTTTGTGGCCTCCACGTATTTAACGACCGCACTCTTATCAACGCCGGACCCTGGGGACGACCCTATCCACCGATTGCCAGAGAAAGCGATGTCTCCGTGGTCGTTGATGGAGCTGGAATAAAAATTGGAAAAACCGTTTTGGCCAGAGTGAATAATTTTCGTTAAGGAACCGGCGTCCCCCCGGTATATTCCAAATTCTTCCTCATCTTCTGCGTCTGGCTCAAGACTATCTGCGGCGAAGACAACCTGACCCTTGGCGTTGATCATGGGACGGCGGAGATAGAACATTTGCTGAATGTGGATTTCGCCACCTTGGGTTTCCTTAGCGGCGATTTTATGAAACTGGTACCAGTTGGCACCCCGTACCGTTTGCGGAAACAAGCCCATGCACAATACAAGAAACAAGATGCCCGGCGCACAACGGCCGAGAAAAACGCTGCGCTGCGGTAGAGTGCCAACCGTGCCGGTCGCTGCCGGTTGGCATCGCCTGCGGGCGGCGCGCCAGGGCAACAGGGCCAGGCCAAAGAGCACAAGCAGCAGCGTTGCCGGTTCGGGTACGGCCGGGGACGGGCCGTACGGATTGACCGCCACACCGACCCCATCGCCAGCCGCAAAACTGCTCTGCCAGGCGGAGAGGTCGCCGCTGGCAAAATCACCGTTCTCAAGCGATGCAAAGAGGATGTTGTCCAGGTACAGGCCGGCCGTCGCGTCGTTGCTATAGAGCTGAAACTCGAGCAGTGCTTGGCTCGTGCCCTCGGGAAAGAGTGCCGCCAGATCGACCTCGGTCTCAAAGCGGGTGAGGTCGTCGGCCACTCCATCGAGCGCATTGAGTTCGACCAGCACCTGCCCGCCGAGCGAGACGACCAGATTCCCGGTCTCCGCCGGGAAGGCGAAATCGAACGCGAGCGATTCGTTGCCCGGGGCAAACTCGACCATCTGGCTCATCGACGCATCGCCTTCGGTCTTGATGGCCGCCATGGCCATCCACCATTCCGAAATGTTCTGCAAAATAAAGGGATCGGCGCGGATGATTTTCTGTGTGCTATCCTCGAAAACCACGCGCATCGCGATTTGTCCCTTATCGTTCATTGCTGTTGGATAGAGCTCGATGGAACTCACGGTCGTCGGATGCCCCAGGATGCTCTCGCCCTCGGCGAGTACTTTGTCTTGGAGCGGGTTGGGACCCGTATAAACCCCCCAGCCACCGAGATCTTTCTTCGCATAAAACGCGACGCCCGCGCTACTGGCGGCGGTCTGTCCGAAATACTCAAATTCTCCATTCGTATCGGCGTGTAACATCGGCGCACCCCCTGCCCCCACATACACACCCCATTGGGTCGGTCCGACCGGGTCGGCGACAAAGGACACGCCACCTGTATTCCGAATCGAACCGAATTGATGAACCCATTCAAACTGGCTGGAGGGGCTGAGCGCTATGGTAACCGGGTTCAGGCTGCCACCTTTAACATAGGTCGCGAATGGATAGACGGCTTTGTATCGCAATACGTCCAGCGTCGGAGACTCCACCCGCATCAGCGGATAGCGGTAACCCGTATTTTGATTGGTAGGGATATCCACATCGACATAGGTCCAGTTGCTGCCGCCGGTTCCTGCGACGATATGGTGGAGGCCTGTATCGTTAAACGGGGTGGCCGCAAACGCAACGGCTCCCGCGTTATTGATCGACGCCCCCTCCACGTTTTTGAAGGTCGCATTTTGCGAGTTGCCCGTCCACGCTCCGGACGCGATAGTGGTAAAATTTTGTGTGGATTCTCGGTATCGGACAACGGTGGTATCCGCTCCGTTGGACGACTGATTGGTCTTTCCCCAGAACGCAACGTCACCCAGGTCGTTGATCGTACATTCGGGACCTATATAGCTAAGCGTACTCTGCGTTGTATTCACAATCTCGTCCAAACCACTGCCGACACCCCCTCGAAAGACAACCTGTTTGAACTCGTGTTGGGCATCTCCCCCCGCGGCCGTAAACACCACTTGACCCGCGGCATTAATCGAAGGGGTTTG
>Ga0315338_1000816_pt1 | contig 52860 bp, 46 predicted proteins | sample ASW8metaG_FD_204518 | JGI IMG/M metagenome (GOLD analysis project Ga0315338, IMG submission 204518) | Ammonia-oxidizing marine archaeal communities from Monterey Bay, California, United States - ASW #8 | ecosystem: Environmental > Aquatic > Marine > Coastal | place: USA: California | collected... | reverse complement strand
TCTCCGTCGCGCTTGCCATGCCGCCCCGCACCGCGGCGGCGACCCCCGGCAGAGCAGGCGCCGTGAGTAGGAGCCCGCCGTGCACGAAGAAGAGCACCAGCAGCAGCGGCAGCAGTCCTCCCGTCGTCGTGAGTCTCCACAGATCCGCGAAGGGCTTCAGTGGATGTCTCGAGCCGGACTCGGGCCGATGGAACTCTTCGCGGGCGAGCAACGCGACCAAGAGGCCGGCGCCTCCGAGCGCCCCCCCGGTGGCCCAGAACGCCGCTCGCATGCCGAAGTGGTCGAAAATCAGGCCACCGAAGAGCGGTCCCATCGCCATGCCAAGGAACAACGCCGACTGCGTCGCACCGGTGGCGAATGCCAGGCGCTCTCGTGGCGTGTGGCTCGCAACCAATGCCATGATCGCCGGGACGATGCCAGTTGCGGCCCCGGACATGAACCTCGCGAAGATGAGCTGCCCAGGTGTCTGCGCGTACCCCGTAGCTGCGAGGATGATCGCCGCCAACATCATGGCGCGAACGATGTTGATCTTGCGGCCGAACCGATCGCCGACGATCCCCCAGATCGGGGCGAACAATGCCATCCCAATCCCCAGCACCCACCCACCGAGGCCGGCCCAGAACGCCGCTCGCTCGATCGGCTCGATCCCCAGCTCCTGAAAGAAGATGGGGAAGAAAGGAAAAGTGAACGAGAACCCCAGTGAGGTCGCGATCTGCGCCACCCACAGAACCGCGAGGTTGCGCTTCCAGGGGAACGTTGTGGATTGTGAGAGGGGTGGCGTTAAGCCGGTCACGCTGGACACCATAGCAGGCGAACGGCGCCCGGCCGTGGGGCGCGCCAATCTGCGCCTTGAACCAGGTCTCGCACTCGCAGGTCCCCGGGCCCATCGCGGCGATGACCGCCTCGGGGGCGTCGCTCTCAATCATCACCACGGCGCAGACATCCATGGGTGTCTGCTGCTGCGCGGCCTGCTGCCGGACGATCCCAGTTTTCTTCCGTATCTAGACCATGGCAGCCTTGCTGGACCCGCCCGCCGATATCTCCTTGTTAAACGTCTTCCGTGCGTCCAGTTGCACCGGCAAGACCGGCGCTAAGAAATTGAAGATCGCCATACTTTCCTACTCGCTTTATGACCGCGGCCCGGGCCGCTTTGCGGGGACCCTAGCAGCAACCCGGCCGTATTCCACCACTTTCGCGTTGACCCGTTTCCCGGCCAACCGTACACTGGCTCCGCCGCCCCCGCGGAGCCATCCCTCGTCCACCGACCCCTCATCACGGGTCCGCGAGCCGGACCCGAAGCGAAGCCCACTTGACGAATACGCCCGCACGCGAGCCGCTGTCCAAAGCCTACGAGGCAAGTGCCGTCGAGGAACGCCTCTACGCCTGGTGGGAATCCTCTGGGTTCTTCAAGGCCTCGCCCGACCCTGAAAAGAACCCGTTCACGATCGTCATGCCGCCGCCCAACGTTACCGGCGAGCTACACATCGGCCATGCGATGACCGCGACCATCCAGGACGCGCTCATCCGATACCACCGCATGCGAGGGGACTCGGCTCTATGGATTCCCGGCACCGACCACGCGGGCATCGCCACGCAGATGGTGGTGGAGCGGTCGCTGGCGGAGCAGGGCATCAGCCGCCACGACCTGGGCCGCGAGGAGTTCGTCCGCCGCACGTGGGAGTGGGTGGAACGGTACGGCGGCATCATCGACAACCAGCACCGTAGGCTCGGTGCATCGTGCGACTGGACGCGCAAGAGGTTCACGCTCGACCCTGGCCCGAGCAGGGCCGTCCGCACCACGTTCAAGCGCCTCTACGACAAGGGGTCGATCTATCGGGGCGAGCGCATGATCAACTGGTGCGTGGGTTGCCGCACCGCGCTGTCCGATCTCGAGGTAGACCACTTCGATGAAGAGGGCGCGCTCTATTACATCCGCTACAAGCTCGAGTCGGGCACTCTCGCCAACGGCGATGCTCATGTCACGGTCGCCACCACTCGGCCAGAGACGCTGCTCGGCGACACCGCCGTAGCGGTCAACCCGTCGGACGAGCGCTATGCGGGCCTCGCGGGCAAGAGCGTGCTGCTGCCCGTACTCGGGCGTTCGATTCCCGTGATTGAGGACGACGGTGTTTCCACCGAATTCGGCACCGGAGCGCTGAAGATCACGCCGGGGCACGATCCCAACGACTTCGAGACCAGCGAGCGGCACGGCCTACCCATCATCAGCATCCTCAACGCAGACGGCACGCTCAACGTTGAAGCCGGGCCCTACGAGGGCTACGACCGTTTTGCGGCGAGGGAAGCAGTCGTGGCGCAGTTGGAAGCGGAAGGCTTGCTCGAAAAGGTCGAGACTCACGTCCATTCAGTCGGCCACTGCCAACGCAGCCAGGACATCGTCGAGCCGATCGTGAGCGAGCAGTGGTTCGTACACGTCGGACCTCTGGCTGAACGCGCGCTCGAAGCGGTGCGCGACGGCCGGATCGAGATCGTGCCGGACCGCTTCGTCAAGGTGTACGAGAACTGGATGGAGAACATCCGCGACTGGTGCATCAGCCGCCAACTCTGGTGGGGTCACCGCATCCCCGTTTGGTACTGCGCGAGCTGTGCCCATCTCACCGTCGCGATTGACGATCCGGCATCCTGCGAGTCGTGTGGCTCCAACGACATCTCGCAGGACGAGGACGTGCTGGACACCTGGTTCTCCTCAGGGCTCTGGCCGCACTCCACTCTTGGGTGGCCGGAACAGAACGACGATCTCGCCTATTTCTACCCGACCGCCGTGCTGGAGACCGGGTACGACATTCTCTTTTTCTGGGTCGCGCGCATGGTTATGCTTGGCCTGGAGAACATGGGCGACGTGCCCTTCAGGACCATCTACCTCCACGGCCTCGTGCGCGACGAGCACGGTGTCAAGATGAGCAAGACGAAGGGCAACGTGACCGACCCCTTGGAGGCGATAGCCGAGTACGGTACGGATGCCGTGCGCTTCGCGCTCACGGCGGGGACGACGCCCGGCAACGACACGCGCCTCAGCGCGGGAAAGCTGCAAGCCGCGCGCAACTTCGCCAACAAGATTTGGAACGTGTCGCGCTTCGTGCTTAGCACCGTGGAGGCGGACGGCGTCGAACCGGCCTGGATGATCGGCTCCGATCGCCCGGAGCACGCCGAGGACCGCTGGATCCTGGACCGTCTGCATCGCACCGCGGTCCAGGTCAACGAGCTGCTGGAGGAGTGGCAGGTCGGCGAGGCCGAGCGGGTGTTACACGAGTTCATCTGGAGCGAGTTCGCCGACTGGTACATCGAGCTGGCGAAGGTCCGCATGCGCGCCGGCGACGGCACGCCGCGCCGCGTGCTGCCGCACGTCCTAGAGCGCTCGCTGCGGCTGCTGCACCCCTTCATGCCGTTCGTGACCGAGGAGCTGTGGCAGCACTTGATCGCGACCATGCCTGCGCTGGACCGGCTGCCTCCCTCGTTGATGCAGGCGCGCTTCCCCGACCCTCGCCTGCGGTACGGCGCCAGCGGCATCGATGAGCGTGCCGAGGAGTCGGCCGGGGCTGTCGCGCAGGTGGAGCTCATGGTCGACGTGGTTCGGGCGATCCGGAACGTGCGCGCTGAGTTCCACGTGGAGCAGCAGCGGCCGATTGACGCGACCATCACCCTTGCCCCTGGTGCCGAAGGCCTGGCGGATGCGGGCGATGCCATCCGGCAGCTCGCCCGAGTGGGGAATCTCACGTTCGGACCGACACCCTCCGGCTCAGACAGTGCGGTCAAGCTAGTGGTGGGCCAGGTCATCGTGACGCTGGACCTGGGAGGATCGGTGGACCTGGCGGCGGAGCGCGCGCGTCTCGAAGCCGAGGCGGCGGAGACCGACAAGTATCTTCGCGGCCTCGCCGCGAGGCTCGAAAACGAGCAGTTCACGAGCAAGGCACCTCCCGAGGTGGTCGAGCGGGAGCGAGAGCGCCTTGACGAAGGTCAAGAACGGCTCAGCCGAATCGGCCAGCTGCTCGATGAACTCAGCGCCTGACCGCCCCGATCACTAAGTCCAGATCGCCCTCCTTCGCGAAGGCCGTGTGATGGCAAACGACCAACCAGCCGCGAGCAACGGAGCCGAGCACTCTCGCCTGCGCCCTGAGTTGCTCATCCTCATCGGCGGGCTTGTGGCCACGGCGCACGCGTCGGTCATGGTCACGCTGCCCGCGATGCCACGTTTCATCGACTCGATCGGCGGTACCGGGTTCGCACTGGGCCTTTCGTTCTCGGCCAGCTTCATCGGGCGCTTCGTCACCAACATACCCGCAGGGTTGCTCTCGGAGCGCGTCGGGCGCAAGCCTGTAATCCTGACGGGCGCGATCGGCATCGCCGTGTTCGCGACCCTCACGGGAACGGCCAACGACGTACCCACTTTGTTGATCTACCGTCTGCTGATGGGAGTGTTCAGCGCCATGACGATCACCGTGGCCAACGTGGCGGCTACGGACCTCAGCCGCGTGGAGAACAGGGGCCGTGTGCTCGGCATGCTGCACGGGATGCAGCTCATCGTGGGCATATTCACCCCAGCCCTTGGAGGGTTCGTCGGCGAGTTCATCGACATCCGTGCGCCGTTCCTGTGGTCGGGCTCCGGCATCGCCGTCATGGCGGCCTGGGCGCTGGTCCGCCTGCCGGAGACACGCCCGGTCCGTGCCCGCGGCCAAGCAGAACAGAAGGCGGCAAAGGGGGGAGGCCGCTTCGCGTCGCTTGCGCTGCTGCGGGATCCCAGCTTCTTCATGGTATGCGTGCTAGGTTTCTCGACGTTCTTCCTGCGCGGCGGCGCCTTCACCACGCTGATTCCCCTGTTCGCAGACCAGGTCCTCGGCGCGGGTCCCGGCGTGCTGGGCATCCTGTTCACCGTGGCATCGATGCTGCACGGCGTCCTCGTTTACCCCGCGGGTGCCATCGCCGACCGTTTCGGGCGCAAGCCGGTCATCGTGCCAGCCGGCATCGTCGTCGGCCTTGGCATGGCCGCGTTTCCGTTCGGCACCACCATGCTCACCTTCGTGCTTATCTTCTTCTTTTTCCATGCCGCCACGGGCTTCAGTGGCCAGGCCCCGGTCGCATACCTCGGCGACCTCGCCCCTACCCATCTGCGCGGGATGAGCTTCGGCTTGTATCGCACTTTTGGAGACATGGCCGGTATCGTTGCCCCTGTGATTGCGACGGGCCTAGCAGAAACCATCTCGTTCCACGCGGCGTTTTTCTTCAACGGTGCACTGTGGCTCGTTACGCTCTTTTTTTTCTCCCGCATCGCGGTGGAAACCGCAGGCAGTAACGCCAAACGCAGGGAGGCACGGGTTGCGGCCGACTGAGCCCGAAGACGCCAACCTCATGAACGAGAGCAAGGCACAACAACCAAGAAAGAAGCGATCCACTCGTGAGCTCGTCTTCATCATCGCGGGCCTCGTGGTGATGACCCATGGCACGTCCATGGTCACGGTGCCCCTGTTGCCTCGATACGTGGACGTGCTGGGAGGCACCGTGGTCTCCGTGGGCCTCTCCATGGGGATCTACGCCGCTGCGCGGCTCTTCATGAACATACCCGCCGGGATGATGGCGGAGCGCTTCGGGCGGCGCTGGGTAATCATCGCCGGCGCATTGGGGGCGGGCCTCTTCGCCTCGTTGGCCGGCACGTCCTCCAACGTCACCGAGTTCCTCGCGTATCGCTTCATGCTGGGCATCTTCAGCTCCATGGCCATCACCATCAGCAGCGTGGCGATTACCGATATCACGACGGTGGCCAATCGCGGCCGTACGCTCAGCATCGTCTCGGGCGCCCACCTGGCCGTGGGCATCGCTGCACCGGGCCTGGGAGGCATCGCCGCAGAGTTCGTCGGCATCCGTGTTCCATTCTATGCATCGGGCGTAGGCGCACTGCTGGTAGGTCTCTGGGCTATCGTTCGGCTCCCCGAGACGAAGACCTCCGATGCCCCGGTGCGGGATCGGAAGCGAGAAGAGAGGCGAAGCTCCTGGGCGGACACCCGCACGTTGCTGGGCAATCGGAGCTTCCTGCTGGTTTGCCTGGTGGGCTTCTCGCACTTCTTCGCGCGCAACGGTGGGAGCCACACGCTGATACCGCTGTTCGCCGACCGCGTGATGGAGATGAGCACGAGCCAGCTCGGCGTGTTCTTCAGCATCGCGTCCTTGCTCCACGGCGTCATGGTCTACCCAGCCGGCATCGCGTCCGATCGGTTCGGGCGCAAGATACTGCTCGTGCCAGGAGGGTTGATCACCGCGGCCGCCCTCGCTGCGTTCCCTTTCAGCGAGAGCATCATCGCGTTCACAGCCGCCTTCATGGTCTTGCACATCGCCTCGGGTTTCTCCGGAGGAGCCCCCAACGCCTACGTGGGCGACCTCGCTCCCGCCGGCATGCGGGGCCTCGGGTTCGGCATCTTCCGAACCTTCGGCGACTTAGCCGGAGTGATATCACCAATCGCACTCACCGCGCTGACGCAGGAGGTGTCGTTCGAATCTGCCTTCCTGTTGGCGGCTGCTCTCTCTGGTGTGCTCACCATTGCATTCTGGCGATCGGCAGTGGAGACCGCGGGCACGTCCCGCAAGGTCCCGGGAACCGAAAGCCCACCGGCCGAAGTGGCTGACGGCACGCCCCGAACTCGGTAGGATGGGGCCATCAGCACGAGCCAAGCCAAACCCGCTGGCCTCTTCGGAGGCGGCCTCAACATTGAGCGCCTGATCATCGCCGGTGGCATCATTGCCACCGCACACTCGACCTTCGGCCTCATCATCCCTTCGCTTCCTCGCTTCGTCGGCGGGATCGGCGGGGGGACGCTTGCCATCGGGCTGGCGCTCAGCGCAACGGCCATCGCACGCTTCATCATGAACATACCCGCGGGCGTCATGGTCGAGCGCTTCGGGCGTAAGAAGATACTGGTCGTTGGTGCAGTCGGCCTGGGCATTTTCGCGTCGCTCAGCGGCGCTGCTACCGGGATGACGCTGTTCATCGCGGCTCGGCTCGTCGCTGGGCTGTTCAACGGCATGGTCGCGACCACGGCGAACGTCGTGGTCGCCGACCTCACCACCGTCGAGAACCGTGGCCGCGCCCTTGGGCTCACCCACGCAGTCCAGCTCATCACGGGCATCGCCTCGCCGGCCATCGGAGGCTTGCTGGCGGAGGTCGTCGACATCCGGGCGCCGTACTACATATCCGGCATCGGCGTGCTGGTGTTCGGTGCGTGGGCCCTGCTCAGACTGCCTGAGACCCGTCCCGGTACTCACGCACATGAAGTTGCAGACACACCGGGCACCAAGCGGAGGGAGCATGCCAACGCCGGAAGCTCGTTCTCCGATGCTATGGCGTTGCTGCACAGCAAGGGGTTCATGCTTGTCTGCCTACTGGGATTCGCCCAGTTCTTCACGCGCACCGGAGCAAGCCACTCGCTAATCCCGCTGTTCGCTGACCGTGTGGTCGGGCTCTCCCCAGGCACGTTGGGCCTCTTCTTCAGCGGTGCCTCGGTGCTGCACAGCGTCTTGGTCTATCCTGCGGGGGTTATCGCCGACCGCTATGGCAGGAAGGTCGTGATCGTGCCCGCCAACCTGGCGCTGGCCGCCGCTCTGGTGCTCGTGCCATTCGGAGAGGCCGTGCTCCTGTTCGCGCTCGCGTTCATCTTGGTGCACGCCGCCCAAGGCTATGGAGGGCAGGCGCCGATGGCCTATCTGGGCGACGTTGCGCCGGAGGGCTCTCGTGGGATCAGCTTCGGCATCTGGCGGACGTTCGGCGATGCCGCAGGCATGATTGCACCGCTCACCGTGACCGCGCTGGTAGCCGCCGTGTCGTTCGAAGCCGCGTTCATCTTCAACGCAGCCATCGTAGCCATCATAACCATCGTGTTCGCGAAGGTTGCCGTGGAGACCGCGGGCACGCGCCGACGGCGCGACGATGCAGGCGTGCAGGCCTCGCGTGAGAGCAAGGGGTGATCGTCGCGAGCCAGGGCTCAGAGCCAGGAAAGAGATCGGTGCGCCGGTCGGGTGCGAGCTAGACTCGTTACTTAGGGCATTCGAGCTTAGGCTTTTGCTCAAAGTCGATGACAGGACGCTTGCCGTCGTCGGTGTCGGCCGACGCTGAGGCCCGCCTCCCTCAGCCGAGGGGTGGGGTCATGTGGACCATGACGGAATCGCCTCTATCGAGGAGGCATGCCGTCGCTCGGTTAGAGAGTGCGTGCTGCAACGTATCTCTTACCCTTCTGATGCGTCGCGCAGGGGCCGCGACGCATCAGAAGGAGGTATCTCGATCTCAATGGCGCTTGGCGCCAGGCCGGTGGGCAGCGCTTCATCGGATCCGTTCCGGAGCTGGCCGAGCATCCGCAAGCCCTTGCGCGTGTCGCTGGCGATCCTCGATGAATCGGATCTCGAAAGGCGAATCCTGAAGAGCCAATAGGTGAACGTTTTCCACTCGGCCAGGCTGAACTTGACGCTCGCCGGAAGGCCGCGCTCCTTCTGGAATCGACGCACCAGCGTTGCGTGATTGGCTCGATATAGGCGGCCCATGACCGCGTCATGGATGCCCTCGGGATTGCTGAGGCCGCGCACGCTACGCTCCTTCAGCACCTCTTCTTCGACCGCTAGCCAGAGTGCTTCTTCCACGACGACGCCGTAGACGAAATTCAGGTGCGCCCGGTACTTATCCACACCGAGGGCGTCTTTGAACGCCGACTCGCTGACGCCCACCGGCAATCCTCCGCGGAACAGCAGACGCTCGCGCTCTGCGGCACCGCGGCCGTCCGGCAGCGTGCGGAGCAGGCGCTCGGCGAGTTGGAGCCAGTCGAAGGCTTCATCGGCGATCAGGTACGTCACGATGACGCCATCCACGACCTCGCTGGGAGCCGTCCACATGCCCACGGCCTCGATGAGCGCCTGTTGCCACGGCGCTCCCGCCGTGACCGCCTGCAGCAGATGGGTCAGCGCCGGCGGTTCGTGGGGCGTGACCTGGCTCTGCACGGCCTCCAAAATCGGCACCTGGGCCGGCGGCTCCGTCACCCAGCGGGGAAGACCTTCCGCCGCCGACATGGGCTAGGCCGCCGCGCCGTGACAGCGTTTGTACTTCTTGCCGCTTCCGCACCAGCATGGGTCGTTCCTGCCTATCTTCTTGCCGGCGACGGGCCCGGACACCGCGGCGCCCGGAGCGTTCCCTGCCTTGGACATGACCGTCGTGGTTTTCTTCGTGTCCACGGAGGCCAGGCGGCCTCTCGCGCGGCCGAGGGATGTGGTCTTGCCGGCTTGTTGCTGGGGCTGGGCGGGTGCCACGTGGTAGATCGTGTGCACGATGTCGTGCTGGATATGCTCGCTGAGCGCCTCGAACGCCTCGTGACCCTCCTTCTTGTACATCACCAACGGATCGCGCTGGCCGTACGCGTGAAGGCCGATTCCCTGGCGCAGATTCGACATATGCGTCAGGTGCTGTACCCAGTGACGGTCAACGATCTGCAGCATCACGGCGCGCTCGATAGCACGCATGATCTCTAGCGTGAACTCGGCTTCACGCTCCTCGTAGAGCGCTTCCGCAGCAGCAAGGGCCTCCTCCTGGGTGTCCTCGGCGCCGTTCTCGAAGACGAAGTCTGCGTTCAGATCTTTGGGGAGCGGCAGGATTGTCCCTAGCTCGGCGAGCAACGGCTCCACGTCCCAGTCCGACGGGTCGCCCACCAGGTGGGAATGCACGAGCCCAGAGACCTCACCGCTGACCATGTCCTGAATATTGGACTTGAGGTCCGCCTCCTCCAGCACCTTCCAGCGCTCCCCGTAGATCACCTCGCGGTGACGGTTGACCACATCGTCGTACTCGACCAGATGCTTGCGGATGTCGAAGTAGTAGGACTCCACTTTGCCCTGCGTCATCTCAAGCGTCTTGGTCAGCATGCCGCTCTCCAGCGGCACATCCTCCGGAAGCGCCTTGCCGACCAGACGGCCCATCATGCCGCTCCCAAAGCGGACCATGATGTCGTCCTCGAGCGATCCATAGAAGCGCGTCTCGCCCGGATCGCCCTGGCGGCCCGACCGGCCGCGCAGCTGGTTATCGATGCGGCGAGACTCGTGGCGCTCGGTGCCGAGCACGAACAGGCCGCCTTTGGCGACGATATCGTCGTGGTCGCGCTGCCATTGCTCGGGGGAGTCGGCCATCTTGGGGTCGCCGCCGAGGATGATGTCGGTGCCGCGGCCCGCCATGCTGGTGGAAACGGTGACTGCGCCGAGCCTGCCTGCCTCCGACACGATCTGCGCCTCGCGCTCGTGGTTCTTGGCGTTCAATACCTCGTGGGGGACGCCACGCTTGCGCAGCATCTCGCTCAGGTGCTCTGAGCGCTCGATGGAGACGGTGCCGACCAGCACGGGCCGGCCCTCTTCGTGAAGCAGCTGGATGTGCTCGGCGACCGCGGCAAATTTCCCCGCCTCCGTCTTGTAGACGAAATCGGGCTCGTCAGTGCGAATCATGGGAACGTTGGTCGGCATCGCCACGACTTCCAGTTTGTAGACCTTGAAGAATTCCTCGGCCTCGGTGACGGCCGTGCCGGTCATCCCGGCGAGCTTGGGGTACATGCGAAAGAAGTTCTGGAGCGTGACCGTCGCATAGGTGATGGTTTCGCGCTGGATGGTGACGCCCTCCTTGGCCTCGATGGCCTGATGGAGGCCGTCGCCGTATCGCCGGCCTGGCATGAGGCGGCCGGTGAACTCGTCGACGATGATGACTTCGCCATCCGAGACGACATAGTCCTTGTCCCGCTGGTAGATCACGTTGGCGCGCAGCCCGTTCTCGACGAAGTGCGTCAGTGCGAAGTTTTCCGGGGCGTAGAGGTTGCCGATGTTCAGAAGGCTCTCGAGCTTCGTGATCCCATCGTCGGTGAGGATCGCCTGCCGCTCCTTCTCTTCGATGTGGAAGTCCTTTTCTTCCTGGAGGCGAGGCACCACGCGAGCGACGGTCTGGTACATGCTGTTCGACTCCTGGGCGGGCCCGCTGATGATGAGCGGCGTCCGCGCCTCGTCGATCAGGATGTTGTCGACCTCGTCGATGATGGCGTAGGAGAGCCTGCCCTGGACCTGCCCGGCCTTGGATGTGGCCATGTTGTCGCGGAGATAGTCGAAACCGAACTCGTTGTTCGTTCCGTAAGTGATGTCGGCCCCGTAGGCCTGCCCACGGTCGACCTTCCGCATGTCGGTCGGGACGGTGCCCTCCGCAGGCCTCCCAGGTTCGTAGAGGTAGGCGACCTCGTGCTGCAGACACGACACGCTGAGGCCGAGCGAGCCGTACACTGCGCCCATCCATGCGGCGTCACGCCGAGCCAGGTAGTCGTTGACCGTAATCACGTGGACCCCGTCCCCCGTGAGCGCATTCAGGTATGTGGGAAGGGTTGCGACCAGCGTCTTACCTTCGCCCGTCTTCATCTCGGCGACCTTGCCGTCGTGCAGCACCGCGCCGCCGATGAGTTGGACGTCGAAGTGGCGCATGCCGTTCACGCGCATGGACGCCTCGCGCACTACCGCGAACGCCTCCGGCAGCAGGTCGTCGAGCTCCTCGCCCTCTTCTAGGCGCCCACGAAACTCGACTGTCTTGTCGCTCAGTTCGCTATCGGTGAGTGCGTGCGTTTCTTCTTCGAGCGCGTTCACCTGTTCGACGAGCGGCTGGTATTGCTTCAGCTGCTTTTCGTTGGAATCCCCGAAGATCCCCAGTAACTTTCCGAGCATGCGTTCCGCTTTCGTGTGCCCGAGGGACTACGTGTACCAGGGGTCACGTCTGATTGTACCAGCCGAGTTTCCGCTACCCACGCTTTGTGGCCGCACGCGGGCGGCCCGCACGATGCTCCAATTGCTAGAATCTCGCTCCGGAGGGCGAGCTAGCGGCCATGAGTAACAAGCCTGCGACGACAACCGAGGGAACGCCACGTCAGTGGCGCAACCTGACGCTCCTCGCGCTAGCCGAGTTGCTCGGCCTCACGCTCTGGTTCAGCTCGTCCGCGGTCACTCCGGCTATCAAGGCCGATTGGGAGCTGAGCGCCGGCGCGATGGCGTGGCTGGTCATGGCCGTGCAGATCGGATTCGTGGTGGGTACGTTCCTGAGTGGAGTGCTGAATCTTCCCGACGTAATCAGCGCGCGCAAGCTGTTCGCGATCAGCGCCGGGCTCGGGGCACTCTCCAACGCCGGCTTCGCGCTCATGGCGGACGGCCTTGCGGCCGGGATTGCGTTCCGGCTGGCTACGGGCATCTCCCTCGCCGGTGTGTACCCGCCGGGCATGAAGCTGGCGACGACTTGGACCGCCCGCAGCCGCGGCCTGGCCGTTGGCATGATCGTGGGAGCGCTGACGATCGGCTCGGCCTCGCCGCATCTGGTGCGCTCGCTAGTCACATTCGAGTGGCCGCAAGTGGTGCTCGTCTCATCCGTCCTGGCTACGGCGGGCGGATTCATCGTGCTGCTGTTCGTCGAGGAGGGTCCGTTCGCAGCAGGGAACGCCCGCCTCGACCCAGGATTCCTGCTGCGGCTTCTGCGCGACCGGAGCCTGCGGTTGGCAAACCTGGGCTATCTGGGCCACATGTGGGAGCTGTATGCCATGTGGACGTGGATCCCGGTGTTCCTGCACGAGGTGTTGATTGGCCGCGGCAGCTCGGCCACCGCGGCGAGCCTGCTGGCGTTCGGAATCGTGGCGTCGGGCGGCGTCAGCTGCGTAGCGGCGGGCGTCGTTGCCGATCGCTTGGGGCGCACGGCGACGACGATCCTGCTGATGGCGCTCAGCGGGGCGTCGGCTATCGGCGCTGTGTTCCTCATCGACGCCCCGCTGTGGCTGCTGACGCCGGTGCTGTTTGTCTGGGGCATCACGATCGTCGCGGACTCGGCGCAGTTCTCCGCCGCTATCTCGGAGCTCAGTCCACCCGAATACATTGGCTCCGCACTCACGCTACAGACGTCGATGGGTTTCCTGCTGACGCTGGGGTCGATCCAACTGGTGCCGGTGGTCGTGGACGCCTTCGGCTGGAGCGGTGCCTTCCTCATGTTAGCCGCAGGTCCCGCCATCGGCATCGCCGCGATGCTGAGCCTGCGCCGCATGCCCGAATCGCTAGCGATTGCCAACGGGAAGCGCTAGCAACTGAGACCGCGCTTATTGGAAACCCTCGGCTCGCGCCGGTGCTCCGCGCTAGACTAGCTGCTCGCACCGAAAGGGGAGTACCGCTCACCGCTCTTGAGTCGGCCTCGTGTCGTAGGCGTACGATCCTGTCAGTAGCTAACGGTTGGCGATCCTGGCGCAGCGGGGGCAATGGGTCGATGCTCCGCATACGCCCATTGCCTGGTGTTAGATGGGCCTCATTTGTGGCCCCCTATCGCGGAGGATCCTGTACCCCAGCCAATGCCACGCGGTCGCAGTGCGACAGCGAGCGAGCCTAGATGGGGATACCTGCCACGTTGACGCGGATGCGGTAGAGCTCCGTCCTCGCCGTCAGGTACAAGCTGCGGCTGTCGGCATCGCCCCACGCGCAGTTAGCGGGCACCGTGGGCATGCGCAGGCGGCCTAGCTGCGCGCCGTCGGGTGCGAAGACCCACAGGCCACCGGGGCCGGTAGCGTACACGTTGCCCTCCGAGTCCACCTTCATCCCATCAGGAACGCCCTCTTCGCCCTCGACGGCAGGCAGCTCCGCGAAGGTTCGCTCGTTCTGCAAGGAGCCGTCCGCGAGTACGTCGTAGACCATGATCAGCTTGGGCTGCGAGTCGGCTATATAGAGCCTCGACTCGTCGGGACTGAAGGCGAGTCCGTTGGGGCGAGCGTAGGAGTCGAGGAGCAGCGTCAGCTCTTCCCCGTCGGGCGCCATGCGGAATACGCCATTGAAGGCCTGCTGCTTGTCCCGAGAGTGATTCGGCAGCCCGTAGGGCGGATCGGTGAAGTAGATGAGGCCGTCGGATCTCACGATGACATCGTTCGGGCTGTTCAACAGGCCCACCTCGAACCGGCTCGCAAGCACCGTCACGCTGCCGTCAGGCTCCGTTCGCGTCACCCTGCGGTTACTGTGCTCACAGGTGAGCAAGCGTCCCTGCCGATCGAGCGTTTGGCCGTTCGAGTTGCCGCTCGGGAAGCGAAACGATGAGATCGCGGGGCCGTCGTCCTGGTCCTGGTACCGGACGATCCGGCTGCGCGGTATGTCGGAGAACAGCAGGTGGTCGCCCCGCCACACGGGGCCCTCCGTGAAGCCGAAGCCCGTGGCTAGGTGCTCAAGCTTGGGCTCGTCGCCGAAGATGCGGGCGAAATCGGAGCTCATCTGCTCGACCGTTACCATGCCGTCCTCCGTGAACGAACCGGATTGCCCGAGTATACCGGCCCAGCATGTAGAATCCCGGCCATGCGCATCGACGTTCACGCCCACTTCGTCCCTGAAAGCTGTCCAGACCTCGCATCGAGCTCTGCCGGGCTCGGCCCTTACGCGAATATGCGCGACTCGATGTCCGACCTCGGCGTGCGCATGCACGACATGGCCGAGCGCGGCATCGACGCTGCCCTCATCTCGACGCCGCCCTGGCTCGCGAACTCGGAGCCGGACACGGCGAGGCGGGTGAACAACGCCACGGCCGAGGCCATCGCTCCGCACCGCGACCGCTTCACTGGGCTTGCGACGTTACCCATGCAGGAACCGGAGGCCGCCGCTGCTGAGCTTGAGCGATGCATCCGCGAGCTGGGTTTCGTGGGCGCAGAGATACTCACCAACGTGCGGGGAGAGAACCTGGACCAACCGCGATTCGCGCCCGTCTATCGCAAGATGCAAGAGCTCGACGTGCCCGTCTTCGTGCACCCCGCGAACGTGCTGGCCGCGCGCGACCGGCTCGCATCCCACTTCCTGGGCAACCTGATCGGCAATCCCACGGACACGGCGGTCGCCGCCGCGTCGCTCATCTTCGGCGGCGTGCTCAAGGAGATGCCCAGCCTGAAGTTCGTGCTCGCGCACGGCGGCGGCACATGCCCGCTGCTGCGCGGGCGGTGGGAGCACGGGTGGCGCATGAAGCTGGTGGAGTCGGCGTTGATCGACCGGCCGCCCAGCGAGTATTTCCGCCTGTTGTACTTCGACTCGCTCACCCACAGCGTGCCCGCCCTCAACTACCTCGTGGAGACCGTCGGGTACGACCGCGTGATGCTCGGCAGCGATTACCCCTTCGGCATGGGCGACTTCACGCCACCGGTGAGCGTCGAGGCGTTGCCGCACCTGTCCGACGCACAGCGCGAGGCCATCTTCAGCGGCAACGCGATACGGGTGTTCAGACTCGACCTATAACCCTGGGGAGCGCGTACAGCGCTGCTATACTCGCGGCGATACCCCTATCAGGAGACGGCGATGCCAGACCTCACCAAGCGAACGCTCGGTCGCACGGGCGTGGAAGTAACCACCCTCGGCTATGGTGCCATGGAGCTTCGTGGAGCCCCGCGTGGACGCGACGTATCTGACGAGGATGCGGGCCGCATCCTGAACGCGGTGCTCGACTCAGGCATCAACCTGATCGACACGTCGATCGACTACGGCATGAGTGAGGAGTTCATCGGCAAGCACATCGCGCATCGGCGCGACGAATACTTTCTTGCTAGCAAATGCGGCTGCGTCATCGGCTGGCAGCCAACCGAGCCCCAACAACGGGGCGCTCCCCACATCTACACCAAGGAGAACATTGTCGCAGGAGTGGAGCAAAGCCTGCGGCGGATGAACAGCGACCACCTTGACCTGCTCCAGGTCCATATGACGCCCACCAAGCAGGTGTTGGAAGAGAACGACGTCATCGCCACCATGCAGGAGCTCCAGTCCCAGGGAAAGATCCGGTTCCTGGGCATGTCGGGGACGATCCCCAACATCGCCGACCACATCGCGATGGGGGTCTTCGACGTGTTCCAGATCCCCTATTCCTGCCTTCAGCGCGATCACGAGAACGTGATCCAGCAGGCGCACGATGCCGGCGCGGGCGTGTTCATCCGCGGAGGCGCCGCGCGTGGGGCGGCCTCGGACAGCGAATGGGCCCGAAGCCGCAACGCGGACTCGGTGTCGACGTGGGAGCGGGCGGGGCTGGACGACCTCATGGGCGACATGAGCGCCATGGAATTCGTCATGCGCTTCACCGAAACGCACCCCGGTATGACCACCAATATCGTTGGCACCATCGACCCCGGCCACCTAGCGCAGAACCTGGCTGCGGCAAGCAACGGCACGCTGCCAGACGACGTGTACGCCGAAGCGAAGAAACGCCTCGCCGACGCGGGCACGGCCCCGAAGGAATAGCGGGCCATGGCCAGTCCTTCTGACAAGGTCACGGCGGGCAAAATCAAAGCGGTCGGCATCGTCAGCGCGGGTGACATGGGCTCCGGCATCGGCAGCGTGCTCATCGACGGCGGCATGGAGGTGGTCACTAGCCTCGATGGACGTGGCGACCTGACCCGGCTGCGGGCAGGCGAAGCAGGCATGCGCGACGTGGGCAGTCTGGACGCCGTGGTCGAAGCTTGCGACGTTTTCCTCTCGGTGCTGGTACCGGCCCAGGCGACCGATCTGGCTCAGCGCGTGGCAGATGCCATGCGCCGGACCGGGGCGAGGCCCGTCTACGTCGAGTGCAACGCCATCTCGCCCAAGACCGTTGCGCACATCAGCGAGGTGATTGGCCCAACCGGGGCCACGTTCGTGGACGCGGGCATCATCGGCTCTCCGCCTAAGCCCGCGCAGGCAGCGACCCGCTTGTATTGCTCCGGGCCCGACACCGAGGCTTTCGAAGCCCTCGCGGAATTCGGGCTGAACGTTCGGCGCGCAGGGCCGGAGATTGGGCAGGCGTCAGGGCTCAAGATGGTCTACGCCGCGTCCACCAAGGGCACGACTGCGGTCTGGACCGAGCTGTTACTGGGCGCGCGGGCGCTGGGCATGACCGGCGCGCTGATGGCCGAGCTGGCGCCCGAAACCAACGACGTGTCTCGCAAGCTAATCGACAGCGTGCCGGACATGCCGCGGCGCGCCCGAAGGTGGGTCGGCGAGATGGAGGAGATCGCGGCCACCTTCGAAGAACTCGGCCTGACGCCGCGCATCCTATTGGGCGCCGCTGATCTGTACCGCCTAGTGAGCGAAACCTCGCTTGCCGAACAGACCTCCCGAGAGCCGAACCCGAACCTCGAATCGATGCTGGATCTGCTAGTGCAGCATCTGCGCGCGAGCAAGCCCTTGCCGGGCTGAAGGAATCTCCTTCTGCACTCCCTCACGCGAATTGATGCCTGAATCGTCGGCGTCTGGCAGCTGCGCGGCACCGCCCTGCCGAGGGCGAATAGGTGTCCTTCTCCTCCTAAAAGGTAAAGAGGGCGGGCGCATGGGAAAGCAGTCTTCCTCTCTCAACGCGGCAGCAATCGCTGGAGTCCCCAAAAGTCGGGACGACCTTCAGTCTGGAACCGCCAGGCGCAAAGTCGAACCCTCGTGTAAGCGGCGAGCATCGCCGTTGACACGCTGCCTCAGCGACGCGTAGCGTTCAGACACGATGCGCTTCCAGCCCCCCAATGTCGTCGCCATGGTGCGGCATCCGCACCAGCACCCGCTGGAGCTTTCCTACCTGAACGGCTTCTCCTACGGCATCGGCATGAGCATGCTGTCGCTGCTGGTTCCTCTCTACATCATCCGGCTCGGCTTCAGCCTCGCGGACATGGGGCTCGTGGTCTCCTCCGCCGCCGTCTTCATGATCGTGCTGCGGCTCCTCGGCGGCGCCGTCTCCGACCGCTTCGGCGAGCGCGTTGTTCTGTGGTTCAGCTTCGCCACGCTGGTGGGTTGTGCGCTGGTGTTCGTGGTCTCAGAAACCATCCTGCCGTTCATCGTCGCGCAAGTGTTCAACGGCATGTCTCGCGCGGTCTATTGGTCGGCGGGCCAGTCCTATACGAGCCGAAGCTCCGAGGGCGACTCCCACCACACGCAGGGTCGGTTGCTGAGCTTCGAGAGCTCGGGCGGCATACTCGGCGTCTTGATCGGGGGAGCGGTCGCCGAGGTCGCCGGCTTCCCCGCGGCGTTCATGGCCGCAGCCGCCGTCAACGTGGTCGGCATCATCACCACGCTCGCCCAACCGGCCCTGCCGCGCAAGGACCAAGTGCGCAGCATCCGGGCCACGCTGGCGCCCGCGCGCCGGCTCCTTGTGCAAAAATCGATGGGGCTTGGGCATTACGCCGCCATCATGTCCGCCGCCCACGCTGCGTTGGTGGGGTCGCTCTTCGCAGCTTTCTTCGTGGACATCGGCTACAACGATGCCGCGGTGAGCCTGGTGCGCACGCTGCACAGCGTGGGCGTTGTGCTGGTCGCCTACCCATTCGGCGCGCTGCTAGCCATCATCGGCACCCGTAACATGGCGGTTGCCGGCCTCGTTATGATTGGCGCGATCACGGCGCTCATGACGCTGACAGGCGACATGCCGTTCGCTCCAGGCGTGTTTATGCTGCTCGGAGGCGTGGCCTTCGGCAGCCTGCGGTCGCTCTACCCGATCGTCGCGGCGCAGAACAGCACACCTCAGGAGCGCGGCCAGGCCATGGCGGTGGTTGGGTTGTACTGGGCCGTGGGGATGCTAATCACACCGTTCGCGTTCGGTTTGATCGGCGACGCCATCGGTATCCGGCCCACGCTTTACCTATTCTCGGGCATCGCCGTCAGTGCTGCTCTACTGACGCCGCTCCTCGCCTACTGGTGGCGAGAGCAACCCGCGGTGGAGGGCGATCCGAGCCCGGCGAGCGCCTAGATAACGATCAACACCGCCCCCGTCATCGATACCAGTATCCCGCCGACAACGCGCGCTTCGAAGGATTCGAGGCGACGGTTGATGGCGTAGTTGAGCAACAACGCGAAGATCGCCTGCGTGCGCATCAGCGGTGTCACGATGGTTACCGGCGCGACCGTCAGCGCCAGCAAGCGGAACAGGTTCGCCGCGAACGAGTTCACCGACGTGAACAGGAACCACTTGCCCTTGCTCCAATCGATGCTAGCCAAGCTCGATCGCTGACCGGGCAGCAGTAGGGCCAGCGACAACCCCGCGGCCGCGACCAGGTACGTCACCAGCCCGCCCAGCACGCCCAATCCGTTAGCGTCCACCGCGGCACGCATCAATACGGGTCCGAGCCCCCATGCGACCGCCGCGGCCAATCCCCAAGCGATCCCCTCGACCAACCTAGGATCGGTCGCGACGGCGACAGCGGTGGATTCGTCCGGGACGTGGACGGGGGCCTCGGTTGCGGTGGTATCGGACTGACGCGCCGAGCTCTTCGATGTGACCATGCCGGGCCCCACCATCATGAGCGCGATGCCGAAGGCCATCAGCGGGGTCACCACTTCGTCCAGGAACACGACAGCGAACGTGATCGATACGAGGGTTGACACACCGACGACCGGGCCCGACCGATTCGCGCCAAGCGATGCGATCGCCCGGTAGTTCGCGTACCGCCCTACCAGAAGGTTCATCACTCCCGCCGCGCCGAACAGCAAGTAATCGAACTGCGCTATCTCCCGGTATCGGAACAACTCGCCGAACAGCAACGCCGCCAACACGAACATGGGCAGGCCCGCGAAGACCGTGACGTAGAGTCCCTGGAGCGCCGACGCCGACACCATGCCGCGCCGGATCGTCGCGCTGGTGAGCCCGAAGCTTGCCGCCGAGAGCAACGTGAAGAATACGCCGAGTATGGGCATGTCAGAGTACCAGCAGCGCCGCGCCGAGGAAGGAGATACTGATGCCCCCGAGCACGCGAGGCTCAAACGTTTCGAGCTTCCGGTTGATCAACAGGTTGAACCCAAGCTGGAATATCACGAACGTACGCATCAGTGGTACGACGATGGTCACCGGAGCCAGTGCGAGGGCCGAGAAGCGAAACACGTTGGCCAAGAACGAATTCACCGCAGCCGCCAGGAACCACCAGCGCGCCGCCTTATCCAGGTTGATGGCCCCGTGCAGTTGACCGGGTATGAGCAGCGAGAACGCCAGGACGACCGCTGCGCTTGCGTACGTCACGGTTCCACCCCAGATACCGAGGCCCGTGCCCTCCACGCCTGCCCGCATCAGCACCGGTCCGACACCCCATAGCAGCGCGGTCATGAACCCGAACACGTAGCCTTCCGCCATCTTCGGGTTGCTCGCGACTGCGTCGCCCGTGCTGGGCCCGGCGACCGCGACGGAGACAGGCGCTCGCGATCGGCGGGGTGCCACGAAGGCTGGGCCGATTATGACCAGCACGATCCCGACGCCCATCAGCGGCGTGACTTCTTCGCTGAGGAACGCCACCGCGATCAGCACCGAGATGAGCGTCGACGTTCCGATCACCGGCCCCGCCCGGTTCGCACCGATGGCGGCGATGGCCCGGTAGCTGAAGTAGCGCCCGACCAGGATGTGCAGGAGCCCACCCGCGATCAGGAGACCGTAGTCGTTCGCCGTCATCCGGCCGGCATCGAACAGCTGTCCCGAGGCCAGCGATGCGACGATAAACAGCGGCAGGCCGACGAAGATAGTGACGTACATCCCGTGGCTCGCCGCACCCGTCGATACGCCGCGCCGCACGGTCGCTCCGTTGAACCCGAAGCTTGCCGCAGCAAGCACCGCCAAGATGATGCCGACCGTCACGTAGTCGAGCTCTTGGCGAGATCCACGAAGAACCGCATGGCGCCCGGATTGGCCAATGCCTCCAGGCTCACCGCCGTAGCCACGTCAGAGCCGTTCAGTATCTTCTTGACCGGGACCTCAAGCTTCTTGCCGTTGAGCGTCCGCGGTACCTCGACAACCATGTGCACGGCATCGGGAACGTGGCGCGGCGACAGGCCGGTGCGGATGGCGGACGTGATCTTCGCTCGCAGCGCGTCGTCCAGTGACTCTCCCTCGCGCAGCGCCACGAACAACAGCAACTTGCCCTCAGCGCCGAGCTGCGAGGTGTCCACCACTAGGCTGTCGGTGACCTCGGGGATACCCTCCACCACCTGGTAGAACTCGCTGGTACCCATGCGGACGCCGCTGCGGTTCAGCGTGGAGTCCGACCGTCCGTAGATGATGCATGTGCCGTGGGGCGTTATCTTCAGCCAATCGCCGTGGCGCCAAACATCGGGGAACACGTCGTAATAGCTCTCATGCATTCGAGAGCCTGAGGGGTCGTTCAGGAAGCGCACCGGCATGGACGGCATGGGCTCGGTCAATACTAGCTCACCGACCTCCCCGACCTGCGAGCGGCCTGTTTCGTCGAAGCTCTCCACCTTGCAGCCCAACGCCCGACACTGCATCTCGCCCGCGTACACCGGTAACAGCGTGCTGGACATGGTGAACGCGGTGCACACGTCGGTCCCGCCGCTGATGGAGCCGAGGAGCACGTCGGGCCCAAGCTGTTGGTACACCCAACCGTAGCCCTCCGGAGGCAGTGGAGCGCCCGTCGTGCCCAGCACACGGATGCTGCTCGTGTCAGCCTCGCTGCCAGGCTCGATGCCCGCCTTCTGACACCCCAGCAGGTAGGGTGCGCTGACGCCGAACACCGTCACGCGCATGCGCTCCGCCATACGCCACAACGCGTACAGGTCGGGATGGGCCGGGCTGCCGTCGTACAGCAGGATGGTGGCGCCGAGCAGCAGGCCACTCACGACGATGTTCCACATAATCCAGCCCGTGGTGCTGAACCAGAAGAAGCGGTCATCCTCACCGATGTCGAGGTGGAGCGCCAGCGCCTTCAGGTGCTCCAGCAGGATCCCGCCGTGCCCGTGCACCATGGCCTTTGGCACGCCGGTGGTGCCCGATGAGTAGACGACCCACAGCGGGTGGTCGAACGGAACGGGCTCGAAGGTCAGTTCGACGCCGTCCACAAGGAAATTGCCCCAGAGCACGGTGTCCCCGGCGCCCGACGTAGAAGCGCCAGGATTCAGGTAGGGCACGAGCACTGTCTTCTCCAGTGTGGGAAGGCCCGCTTGGATCGCGGCGGTGGTAGCGGTCGAGTCGAAGGGTTTGCCGTTATAGGTGAAGCCGTCCACGGCGAACAGCACCGTTGGGTCGAGCTGGCTAAAGCGGTCCACGACGATGCCGGCGCCGAACTCCGGCGGACACGACGACCATGCGGCTCCGATGCTTGCCGCCGCTAACATAGCAATCACTGCCTCAGGAGCGTTCGGCAGCACCGCGACGACGCTGTCTCCGCGGCCGACGCCGAGGGCACGCAGGCCGGCAGCAGCGCGCGCCACCCGCTCGTGGAGCTCCGCGTACGTGAGCGAGCCCGATGCGCCCGACTCGTGGGCGTACTGCACCGCCGTGTGGCCGTCCCGCCGCTGGAGGCAGTGCTCGGCGTAGTTCAGCGTGGCGCCAGTAAACCAGCGTGCGCCCTCCACACGGTTGCCCGAAGGCGACAGCGCGAGCACGCGGTCATGGGACGCGTAGGCGATCACGTGGAAATAATCCCAGAGCGAGGCCCAGAACCCCTCCAGGTCGTCCACCGACCACCGCCACAGCTCGTCGTAGCCGTCGAAACGACGGCCCGTCGTTTCGCCAAGCCAACGCATGTAGCGCGCGAGGTTACCGTCCTGTAGCAACTCAGGCGTGGGCTCCCACAGCAGCGTACCCTCGACCACTGTTATCGGTTGAGCATCCATGAACGTGGGCCTCCTGAGCGGGCCAATCATACCCGCAGAGCGCCCGCCGCGCCCCACGGGGTCATCGCTCGATTTCCTCAGCTCGCAGCCGCGGCGCTCTGCTCACCGCGAAGATCACGCTGGTCGCGTACCACGTGGCCATCATCAGGAAGAACGCGGCCACATAGTTCCCAAGCCCGTCCCGCAGCGCGGCGACCAGCACCGGTGCGAAGGCACCGGCGAAGGTCAGCGCCGGGTTGATGACACTCGACACGGCACCCAGATGCACGCGGCCGAAATACTCTGCGATTAGCAGCGGCTGCAGGATGAAGAATCCACCCATTGTGAGCCCCGCCACAACCATGAATGCAATGACCATGGCGTTGCTGGATCCGAAGATCAGCAGGAAGATGCTAGCGCCTGTGAGCGCCGTCTCCACGACCAGCAGCCAGCGCACCGAGTACCGCTCAGCGAGCAGGCCCCACAGGAAGCGCGCTATGGACGAAGTGAGGCCATAGACAGAAATCCCTAGCACCACCACGGTAGTCGAGAAATGGTTCTCGACCAGGTAGGGCGCCCAGTGCGGCTGGAAGCCCTGGATGCCCACGCCCGCCATCATGACTGCGACCGCGATCAGCCAGAACACCAGCGTTCGCATGGACTCCGCACGCGACAGGTTTTGTTCCGCGGCTGCAGGCGCCACGGCATGACCAGCAAGGGGTTCGCGGCCGTCAGGGAGGAGGCCGATGTCCTCGGGCCGCGTGCGGACCAGGAGCATGAGAGGGACCAGGACGACCAGCGCAAGTAGGCCCAGGCCGAGCCAGGCGCCACGCCATCCCGATGCGTCTATCAGCACCTGGGTCAGCGGCGGGAACAGCGCGGGGCCAAAGCCCGTGCCCACCGCCGCGATACCCATGGCGCGGCCTCTCTTCAGCACGAACCACTTCGGGACAATCGTAGTCCCGAGCACGAAGCCCGACCCCTGCCACGCGACGGCGCCGAGCACGCCGTAGACGAGGTAGAACTGCACCACCTCGGGGATGAAGCCGAGCCATGCGATCCTGCCGACCATGCCCACACCGGCTAGCGAGCCGGCCAGCGCAAGGGCGCTCACCGCTGCCAGGTATCGAGCGCTGCGCGGGCCGTCCAGCCATGGGCCGGTCAGCGGCATGAGCATCGATGCAAGCACGGCACGGACCGTGAACGCCACGAAGAACTCGGTGAGCGACCATCCGAGGTCTCGCTGCATGGGCACCACCAGCACGCTGGGTGCCCAGAAGAAGGCACCGGCCGCGAACGTCCCGCCGATGAACGAGACGGCCACCATCAACCAGCCGTGGAAGGGCCTCGATCGCCTGTGTGGCGTTGCGAAGCTCACGCGTCTCGCTTGGCGCGTGGGCGCTGAACCGGCGGGCGGGCCAGCAGCACGATCGCGCCGGCGACGAACCATGCCACCGCGGCGGTCAGGAACGCAAGGCCGTAGCCGCCGCGCAGGTCGTACAGCAGACCAAACAGCAACGGGCTCAGTGCGCTGGTACCCATGGCAAACGGACGGAACAGCCCGTTAATCGCCCCCAGGTATTGCCTACCGAAGTAGTCCGACTCCAGGAGCGCACGCAGTACCAGGTACCCGCCCATCACCACGCCGGCGAACGCCATGTATCCCGAGAGCACCGGCACGGTGCGCACGCTCAGCAGGAACAGCACGCTGACCCCCGTCACCATGGTGGAGCCCGCCAGCAGATAGCGCACCGGCACGCGCTCGCCCATTAGGCCCCAGACGGGGCGCGACAGGCCGGAGAACAGGCCATACATGGCGATGCCCGCCGAGGCCTCCGTCGAGGTGAAACCGTTCTCCAGCAGAAATGGGAGCCAGTTGGCCTGGAACCCCATGATGCCCAGGCCGACAAAACTGAACGACGCCAGCAGCAGCCAGAACGCGGGTGTGCGGATCGCCTCACCGCGGGTTAGGCTCCGCCCTTCGAGAACCGTCTCCGGCTCCTCCGACACGGCCTCATCGAGTGCGAGTGGCTTCGGCGCGGCGTCGGGCTGGAGGCCGACGTCCTCAGGCCGCGTCCGCACCAGCACGGCGAGCAGCAGCGATACTGCTCCGACGCCCAGGCCGAAGTAGACCCACGCATCCCGCCAGCCGACGGACCCGACCAATGCCGATACCGTTCCGGGAAACACCAGCGCCCCGAGCCCGACGCCCATGGTGGAGATACCGAGGGCTCGGCCGCGCTTGAGTATGAACCATTTCGGCACGATGCTCTGCGCAACGCTGAATCCGCTGCCCACCTCAGAAAAAGCGCCGGCTACGCCGTATAACAGAATGAACTGCCACAGGTGCTCGGTGTAGCGCAGGAGCACCATGGACGCGGTCAGCACCAGCGCACTCCCGATAGCGAGCACCATGGGACCTCGGCGCGTGTCGAACAGGGGGCCGAAGAGGGGCGCGGTGAGGCCCACCAGCGCCGCACGCACCGTGAAAGCGACGAAGAAGGCCGTGCGGGTCCATCCCAACTCCTCCGTCATCGGGATGATGAACACGCTGGCACCCCAGATCGCCACCCCCGAGCCGATGCCCGACCCTAGGAAGGCGATAGCAACGATCACCCAGCCGTAGAAGAACGGCCACCTGCGGGCCATCACCTCATCTGCCTTCTGAACGTGGTGGGGCGTCGGCTAGGCGCGGTCACGCGGTCCAGTACGAATCGTCCGGGAACAGGTTCGTCCCCATGTGGCGAACAGGATCCTCAGCGTAGATATCCGCTGTCGCCTCCCGGTAGGTGAGGAAGTGAGGCATGCTGCGATGCGCCTCGAGCGCCGCCTGGTCCCGGTACACCTCGTACAGGAAGAAGCAATTCGGATCGTCGTTGTCCTGGATCACGTTGAACTGAAAGTTCCCCTCTTCTTTGCTGCTCGTGGACTCCGCGTCCACACGGATGATCTCTTTAAACTCGTCCCGGCGACCCGGCTTGACCTTCACGTTGACCATGAGCACGAGCATCGTTCCTCCCCTTCGCATTGTTGATCGGTACCATGATTCTATAGCTACGCCACCAGGACGCTCAGCGCCATGACCGCCGTCATCGTAAGTCCGACTCCCGCGCCCTGAGCCAGCGTCAGCCGTTCCTTGAGCAGCACCGCCGCCAGAACGATGGTAGCCAGGGGGTGGGCAGCTGCCAGCGGCGCGATCACCGTGAGGGGAGCGCCATCGAGGCCGATGTTGTAGGCGACGAATCCAGCGCCGTCGAGTGCGGCGGCGGCGGCTAGGATGCACCAGGTCCCGCTGCCCAGAGGCAGCATGGGACGGCCCCCCCGCGCACGGAAGTAGACGTAAAGCGAGCCCGCGGCGATCAGCCTGACCACCAGCACTGCCAACGCGGGGCCGGCCGCCTCCGTGAGCAGCTTCCACATGGCCAGCGCGACACCCAGCGTGAGCATGGCCATGACCCCCCAGCCGAGACCGGAGGCTCCGCCGCTTGCGACCGTGCGCTGCGTCGAGATCAGGGCAACGCCTCCGAGCACGAGCACGATGGCAAGCGTCTGCGCGGCGGTGAGCGCTTCTCCGAACGCGAGCACGGCGATCAGCACCGACACGACCAGCCAGCCCGACCCGACACCCGTCACCACGGCGACGGAGCCACGCTGCAGGCCCGTGTAGTAGACCGCGTACGCGGCGCCCAACAACGTGCCGGTCAAGAGAGCGGTCCAGGCGAACGTCGCCCAGTCCACGGTGGCCACGCTTCCGGTTCCCGCGTCGATGGCCAGGAGCCCCAGCGGCACGAGCGCACCGAGGCCGACGATCAGGAACGCGGCGCTGAGGCCGCCCACGCGAACGGCAAGGCCCCGCGCCAGGAAATCGGACACGCCCCACGACACGAGCGTGAAGAGACCCCAGGCGATGCCGGGTACGTCGGACAATTCGATCCTCCAAGATGACGGGCGACGTATTCTAGGCCAACACTGGTCTGGTCCAACACGGTCACGCCACGGCGATGATCAGCCTGCCACTGCGCCATCATCGAAGGGACATCGAATCGGCCGGCGCTGGAGGCCGCTTGGGTACCACACAACGCCCCGCTAAGATCGTCGGCACGTGGGGACCGGCCGTGGCTCCCGAGGAGCGCCTGCGTGCGATCATGGACGCTGACGTTTATGTGTTCCGGCTCAACTTCTCGCACGCGACACACACGGAGCTCGCAGAGGCGGTGCCGCGCATCCGCGCGATCGCGGATCCGGCGGGCCGCCAGGTGGCCCTGCTCCAAGACGTCCAGGGCCCACGCCGGCGCACGCGCCTACTGCCGGACGACGCCCGGTTCGACGAGCTCCCAGAGGGAGCACGCAGGGTGACAACGACTTCGCATCATTGGGGTTCTGGGGCCCCTGCCCGTCCAGAGGCGAACCTCCTCTCCACGCGTTACGCGTCTACGCGGTGGGCACCGACCTGGGCCTGCGGTGGCGCTCGACGCACGCGACCGTTCTGAGCACCCTCGAGGGCCACATCGTCGGCTACGGCAGGGTGAGCGGGTCGTACAAGCAAGTCAATCGAGGAGACGACAAAGCGTCGTGTTCAAGCCTCCATCGCCCTCGCCAGCGCCGTGACGAAGGCTCATGTAGACTCCCTCTGTGATGCAAGAGCCAGCAAGCAATTTCCTTCGCCTGTTCCCGCTAGGGGCGCTGGTTCTTTTCCCCGGCATGGAACTCCCGCTTACAGTGTTCGAGCCGCGATACGTCCAGCTTACCTCAGAGTGCACGGACGCGGGCGAGCCGTTCGGCGTGCTGCTGCTGAAGGAGGGGAGTGAGGTCGGCGATCAGGATGTGGAGCCGTACGAGATCGGAACCACGGCGCACATCCTGAACGTGACCGACGCGGGCCACGGCAGGTTGAGTGTCATGGCCGTCGGCGGCCAGCGCTTCCGCGTCCGTTCATTCAGCCATGAGCACCCCTACCTCGCCGCTGAAGTCGAGTACCTCAACGACGATTCGGCGGCGTTGGTCGAGCCGTCCCTGGTCGCCAACGTCAAGGATGACGCGGTCGCCTTCGTACGAGCGCTGATGGCCATGCGCGGCGGCTTCATACGCGACGTTCCCCTGCCCGACGACCCGACGTCTCTCTCCTACCAGGTTGCTCAGTTCTTCCAGGGCGAAGCTGCGGTCCAGCAGAGGCTGTTGGAGCGGGGAACGTTCGACCGGCTGTGGGATGAGCTCGACCTGATCAAGGACGCGATGCGCCGGGTGATCCGGCGCGAGCGCCACCAAGGCCCCGGCCAGAGTTTCAGCGCGAACTAGCCGCCGGTCGCCGCCAGGTGGGCCTCTGCCATCATCAGCGATGCGATCGTTTTCGCGTCCTGCAGCTCACCAGAGCGCGCGCGCCCGATCGCATCGGCCAGCGGCACGCGCTCGAGCACGATGCGCTCGTCGTCGTCGGGCGCCAGCGGGTCGTGGCGCAGCCCTGTGGCGACGAAAGAATGCAGATACTCCGTCACCGACCCGGGCGCGGCGTAGAAGCCACCGAGCTTAATCAACCGGCCCGCCGCATATCCGGTCTCTTCACGCAGCTCACGCTGCGCGGCCGCTTGGGGGTCTTCGTCACCGTCCAACACCCCAGCTGGCAGCTCTAGCAGCTCCGAGCCAATCGCCGTGCGGTATTGGCGGACGAACAACACGTTTCGCTCATCGTCCACCGCAACGATAGCGACGGAATCGGGGTGCTTGACGATGTCACGCGTGGACTCCGTGCCGTCAGCGAGTCGGATTCGCACCACTCGGACCGCCACGCGCTTGCCCTTGAACTCGCGCACTGTGGCGATGATCTCTTCAGCGTCAGGCACCGCGACGCGCCTCCTCGGCCAACATCAGCTTCGTCAGCGCCATGGTCTGTTCGGCGCCGCGACGGAGGCGGTAGACGAGCGTACGGTAGAACTGATCACGGGAGCCGGAGCGCAGGAAACGCACCTGGTGCGGACTCGCGGTCACCACCGCCGTATCTCCGGGTGACAGGGGCAGGTCGACGTAGCCGTCGATGGTGAGCGTTCCATCGTTCACACTCTTGAGCGTGAGCTCGACGGTGGCATCGCGCGGCAACACCACGGGTGCATCCAAGTCACCGTGCGTGGCGACCGGGGTGACGGCCATGTCCATCGAGTGCGGATAGAGGATCGGCCCACCCGCGGACAATCCATACGCGGTGCTCCCCGTGGCCGTCGACACGATCACCGCGTCTGCCTGATAGGTAGTGAGCTCGACGGCGTTGACCCGCACCTCGATGCGGGTGATGTGCGCGGTCGCGCCGCGGCCGACCACCGCGTCGTTGAGCAGATGCACCGGCTCACCCATGCCATCTGCAGTGCGCGCCTGCACCTGGAGCATGTGGCGCTCGTCCATCCATGCGTAGCCATCGTGTAGGTAACGGGGTACGAGCTCCAGCGCGTCCGGTGCCTCGATCTCCGTCAGAAATCCCACCCGGCCCAGATTCACACCCAGCAGCGGGACCCCCTCCTGCGCCGCCAATCGCGCCGCGCGCAGCAGCGTGCCGTCGCCTCCCACCGTAATCAGCACGTCTGGCGCGAGGTCGCCAACGGCCACCTCGCCGTCCTCCGTGGACTGCAACGGGTGGCGGCTCCCAATCAGGGAGGCGATCTCGTCTGCGAGCGGCTTCGCCAGGGGGGAGCTCGCGTTGTAGAGCACTATGGAATTGGCAGGATCGATGTTCATGGCGCTCCTCGAACCACGCCATTATACCCAAGGCTCTTTGGTATCATGCGTTCGGGGACCAGCAGTCGCCTGGGCCCGGCCAACGCAGCCCAGGCACACGGAGCACGTGATGGAAGTAGTGCTGAGCGCACCACGCGGTTTCTGCGCCGGGGTCGTCCGGGCCATCAACATCGTCGAAATCGCCATTGAGAATTTCGGTGCGCCGGTCTACGTGCGCCACGAAATCGTCCACAACAAATATGTGGTCGGCAGCCTGCGTGCCAAGGGCGCGGTGTTCGTGGAGGAGATTGCCGAGGTGCCCAACGGCGCCACCGTCATCTTCAGTGCGCACGGGGTCGGGCCCTCCGTGTGGGAGGCGGCCAAGTCCCGCGGGTTGAGCATCATCGATGCTACGTGCCCACTCGTCACCAAGGTGCACCTGGAGTCGATTAAGTACGCGGCGGAAGACTACTCCGTCATCGTGATCGGCCATCACGGCCACCCCGAAGTGATCGGAACGCTCGGCCAATCGCCCCATGCCTCGCGCCTCGTCTCCACGTCCGCCGAAGCGGAGCTCGTGCAGGTCGACGATCCCGCCAAGGTGGTGGCACTCACCCAGACCACGTTGAGTGTGGAGGACACGAGGGACATCATCGGCACGCTGAGACGCCGATTCCCTGACATGGTCGCCCGGAACGACATCTGCTACGCCACGACCAACCGCCAGGACTCCGCCCACGCCATGGCCAGGAGCGTCGACTTGGTGCTGGTGATCGGCGCCCAGAACAGCTCCAACTGCAATCGCCTTCGCGAGGTAGCTCAGCAGGTCGGGGTGCCCTCCCATCTCATCGATGACGCATCCCTAATCGATCCTGCGTGGCTCGATGGCGTGGAGAGGGTGGGCATCACATCCGGTGCATCGACGCCCGAATCCCTGGTCGAGGCCGTGATCGACCGGCTTAAGCCGGACAGCGTCAGCACTGTCCAGGTCGTTGAGGAGAATGTCGTTTTCACGCTGCCCAAGGAGCTGAGGGAGCTCGATGGCGACAAATGGGCTCGTCAACGCACCGGCGACGGCGTCATCCGCTAGGCGCCTAGCCCGCGACGGCCTCGGCGATCACGCGTCCCGCACCCTTGGTTCCACCTTCCGGCTGTCCAAACGCACCGATGCGCACCGTGCCCGTTTCCAGAGACGCATAGACGGCGTCGCGCACCAGCTCCGCAGCATCGCTCTCGCCCAGGTGGGCAAGCATCATCGCTAGCGTGAGAATCTGCGACACGGGGTTCGCACAATCTTGACCGGCGATGCCCGGCGCGGAGCCGTGGATAGGTTCGAAATACGCATGCCGATCGCCGATGTTCCCCGAGGAGCACAACCCGATTCCGCCGATGGTGCCTCCGCCAAGGTCGCTGAGGATATCCCCTAGGAAGTTCTCCATCACCATCACATCGAAGTGCTGGGGGTGGATGACCAGCGCCTGAGCCGCAGCGTCGGCATAGAGATGCTCCTTGGCGATGTCGGGGTAGGCCTCGCCTACCTCGTCGAACACCTCGCGGAAGAAAGCGAAAGAGGCTAGCACGTTGGACTTGTCCACGCACGTCACCCGGCGAACGCCATCCTCCGGCGCCCCTGCCCGCGTCCGCGCCAGCTCGAAGGCGTAGCGCACCACCCGCTCGGTGCCAGCGCGCGTGATCATCATGGTGTCGGCCATGGCGTTGACCGTACCAACGCCCTTGCCGCGCGCCAGGTACAGCCCTTCGGTATTCTCGCGCACAATCACGTAGTCGATGTCGCCCGGCTTTGCCTTGATCGGCACCGGCACACCCGGGAGCAGCCGTATCGGGCGGACGTTCGCGTACGTGTCGAGGCCCGTGCGCAGCACGCCGCCAAGCACTCCCGCCTCCGTCCCATCGGGACGCCGTACCTCGGGCAAACCCACTGGGCCCTTCATCGTCGCATCAGCCTGCCGGATCGCTGCGAGCGACTCATCGCTGAGGTTGTGCCCGGCGCGGGCGTAGAGTCCCGCACCGCCCTCGTGGAACTCCACATCCACGACGAAGCTCTCCAGCCGGCGCTGCACCGCGTCCAGGACGGGAAGCGTGGCATCCACCAGCTCCGGGCCTATGCCGTCACCGCGTATGACGACGACCCGGTATTTTGAGGGTGATGATGCGCGGGAAGAGGTCATGTGGCACCTATCCGGAGTATAGCATCGCGGCTATCTGTGGCCCTTGGGCGAGAGGGGGAGTGCTAGAATGTCCGGCACCCCCACCATGCTCCACCAACGATGACAGACCTAGAGCTTCGCGAGATCGAGGAAGCCGCAATCGAGCTTGCACGCAACGCGGGCAAGATATTGCTCGACTACTTCGCCGGTCCTCTGAACATCGCATACAAGTCCGAGAACAACCGCAACCCCGTCACCGACGCCGACACTGCGGCGGACGAGTACCTGCGGGGGGAGATCGCTAAGCGCTTCCCTGAACACGGCGTGCTCACGGAGGAATCGACCGAGGGTGACGACCGCCGGGCCAGCGTGATCTGGGTCATCGACCCGCTGGACGGCACGACCAATTTTCTCAACGGCCTGCCGCTCTTCGGCGTGCTCATCGGCGTGCTCGAAGCGGGCGTGCCGGTCGCATGCGCGATCTTCGTGCCGTCGATCACCCGTCTTGGGGGCCACGTGCTACACGCCAGGGCGGGCGGTGGGGCATTCGACGAAGAGGTGCGCCTGAACCTCACGGAGACGGCGGAGACGGCTCGGCGCATGGCATCCTACCCCAGCTATTTCCTGCGCATGTTCAGCTGGCGGCGGGGGATGCGACGAAGGCTGGGCGATGTACGCGTCACCGGCAGCACAGGTTTCGAGCTGGCGCATGCGGCCCTGGGCGTGTTCGACTACGCCGTCTTCAGCAACCAATGGCTGTGGGACGTGGCGTCTGGCGTCCTGCTCATCCAAGAGGCAGGGGGCAGTGTCCTCTCTTACGACCGCCGCACCAAGCGATGGTCGCCCTTCGACCGCTTCGCCGTGAAGCAGACAGAGGAGGTCGCCACCGTCCGCGAGCAACGGAGCTGGCGAGGCTCGCTGGTGGTCGGAACCGCATCGGCAACGGCGTTCATCACGCCGGGGCTCAAGATACGCACCTTCATGTGGCGACGACTACGCCAGCGGATCATCGATCGGCTCAGGCGCCACAGGGCGGTCCCTGCTACCGTCGCTCCTCAGAGCCAGGGCCAGGGCAGATCCCGGCGCGAGTAGGGGCTCGGCAAGACCGGGTCGTCCATGAGCGCGCGTAGCCTGGAGCCCAGGGCATCGACCTCGCGGGGGGCCAGTAATTCACCCAGCGAACGGCTGATCTCCGAGCTCGCATCGCTCAGCATCTCCACGGCGCAGGCCAGATCCTGCAGCAGAGCCTCCGCTACGGTGCGCCCGGCGTAATCCCAGATGACGGTGCGCAGCTTGCGGCTCTCGTGGAACGTAAGCCCATGATCCACGCCCCACACACCCCCGGCTGCGCCTGCGAAGCAGTGGCTGCCCTTGCGGTCGGCGTTGTTCACCACCAGATCGAACACCGCCATGCGGACCAGCTCGGCCTCGTGCGTTTCGCGCATCGTGAAGAAGTTCGATCCCTCGGCGGGTGGCACATACAGCTGAAGCGAGCCCACGCCCGCCTCTCCCTCGCGCACGACGGTCGGCGGAACGATCCGCCACCCCAACGCCCGACTCAGCTCGTAGGCTGCGCACTCCCGCGTGTACAAGCCCGGTGGGAAATCCCACAACGGCGCCTCGCCGGCCTGCGGCTTGTACACGCCGAATCCGCACCGTTCCTCGTCCCCAAGTTCCACGACGAACGTATAGTTGGACGCCTGTGGGTGCAGCCAGCCGTCGCGCATCTCGGCGCGCTGCACGAACGCCAGTGCGCCGTCGTCCGCAGGCGCTACGTCGTGGCGTCCGCCGGAGATCCTGTTGCCGGGAGGATTGCGGTGCAGTGGAGCCATGCGCGTCTACCGCAGGGCCCGCGTGCTAGTTCGCCCGCGGGCAGGCATGCGCCTTCGCTCCACTCAGCGGCGCCGAGCATAGCGGGCAGCGTGGGCGCCCGCCGTCGTGGACTTCAAAGGCACGGTCGGCCATACGGTTCAGCAGCTCGGGGTCGGCCCATAGCGCGATGGCGTCGTCCTCGCTCGTCTCAGATATCTGGGCCAGCAGCATGTAGCGTCCCGATCCTCGGTCGTGACCGAGCGCCAGGCGGCTGACCTTGAAATCGTAGTCGGCGCGTGTTTCGTGATCAGCGGCGAAAGCCGGACTGCCGGTCGCCACCGCGGGCATTCGAAGCACCCGTTTCACGGTGAGAGCTAGCTCGTAGAGCTCCTCCTTCTCGAGCCAAAGCAGCGCAGAGCCGTGCTCCGCAGCCACGCGCAGGCGGAAGCGACGGGCCCCGGGGTCGCCGACCGATTCAGCTTCGAGGGTGGCGCAAATGCCCAGGTCGTACCGGGCGTATGCCCTATCGTCTGAGCTCATGAGTTATCAGCAGATGGCATCGGAGTGCGAAGCGCTACCTCGCTACGAATCGAACATCGCTCCCACGGAAAGGCCGCTGTGGATACGGTGGATCGCCTCGCCGAACAGTGCCGCGATCGATACAACGCTCACCTTGCCGTTCCGCTTCTCGTCCGATATGGGCACGGTGTCGGTGCAGAGCAATTCCTCGATGGGGCTGTTCTTGAAGCGCTCAACGGCGTTCGATGAGAGCACGCCGTGGGTGCTCGATGCGTACACACTGCGAGCACCTCGCTGTATCAGCACTTCGGAGGCCCCCACCATCGAGCCTCCGGTGTCCACCTCGTCATCCATTAGGATCGCCGTCTTGTCCTGCACATCTCCGATGATGTTTAGCAGCTCCGTCTTGTCGTCGTTGTCCATGCGCCGCTTCTCCACGATGGCCAAGGGCACACCAAGACGCTCGGCTAGGTCTCGAGCACGCTTGCTGATCCCAACGTCCACGGCAACCACGACTGGGTCGGGTAGCTCGAGATCCTCGTAGTACCGCGCGATGATGCCGAGCGCCGTCAGCTCGTCCACCGGGATGTTGAAGAAGCCCTGGATCTGCCCGGCGTGCAGGTCGATGGTCAGTACACGGTCGGCGCCGGCCGTGGTGAGCAGATCCGCGATGAGTCGGGCAGTGATGGGCACCCGCGGCTGATCCTTCTTGTCTGTCCGTCCGTAGCCGTAGTAGGGAATCACCGCGGTGATGCGGCCGGCCGATGCACGCTTGGCCGCGTCCATCATGATCAGTAGCTCCATCACGTGGTCATTGACCGGCGGTGAGAAGGACTGCACGAGGTACACGTCCCGCTGACGGATGTTCTCGTGGTAGCGCACGAAGGTGTTGTCATTGCTGAACTTGAAAACGTCGATGTTCCCGAGCGGCACGCCCAGGTACTCACAGATATCCATGGCGAGCGGCTGGTTGGCCGTGCCGGAAAAGACCTTTAGCTCCTCGAAGAGGGCCATCGATTACTCCGCACTGCTTGGGATGCGTTTCTCGTCCGGCTGGAGGATATCCAGTATGCCGATTCTACAGGCCGCGGCGGGTTAAACCAACCCGGAGGCGGGCATCTCGCAGGCTTGTTCCGGGCGCGTCCCTGTGCTCAGGCTCGCTCAAACCGGGCGTCGCGGCCCACCAACCCCCGCTCGGACACCGTCACTTGCCCCACGGGTCCTGCGGTGACTCGTCCTATGGGTTTCGCGTCTCCCCCTGCCGCTGCTACGACGCGCATCGCCGCATCCGCGGAGGACTCTGCCACGACGGCGCAAAAGCCGACTCCCATGTTGAACACACGGAACATCTCCGCGTCGTCCACCCTGCCCTCGACCTGAATCGCGTCGAAGACCGGCGGAACGTCCAAGAGACTGTCGATCTCGTAGCCCACCCGCGCTTCTAGCCGCGTCAGGTTGAGGAGGCCGTCGCCGCTGATGTGCGCGAGCCCCTTCACCTGCACGTTTGAGCGAAGCAAGGCTAAGGCCTCAGGAACGTAGATGTGGGTCGGCCGCAGCAGCTCGTCCAGCACGGTGCGCCCGCAGATTTCCAGGTAGCGGTCGGAGCCGCCCAGCAGCAGCGCGCGCCGTGCCAGCGTCATGCCGTTGGCGTGGATCCCGTTGCTCGGCAGCCCGAGCACCACGTCGCCCGGCTCTATCGCGGCGCCAGTGATGGCGTCGCGTCCCTGCAGCACGCCGATGCAGGTGCCGGATATGTCGAAAGCGTAACCCTCGCGCGGGCCGATCAGCGTATCGGGGTGCTGCGACAGCTCGCCGCCGACGATGGCGACGCGGGCGCGGGCGGCGCCGTCGTGCATGCCCTTGCCGAGCTGAGCGAGCAGATCTGTATGAGGGAACTGGAGGCTTATGTAGTCCACCAGCGCGAGCGGCTCCGCGCCGGCGCAGATCACGTCGTTCACGTTGACGGCGACACAGTCCCAGCCGATCGCTTCGTAGCGCCCGGCGAGCTGTGCCACAGCCGACTTGGAGCCGACGCCGTCCGTTGAGATCGCCACGGAGACGCCGTCCGAGATGCGAATCACGTTGGCGAAGAAGCCGATGGGTACCTGCGGCTCGCCGACGCCCTCGCGGAAATCGGCGGTCCTGCGCACCCATGACAGCAGCCCCCCCAAACCCGCGGCCGCGGCATCCGTGTCGACGCCGGAAGCGGCGTAGGTCATCGGCTGCTGTGGGTCGTTGGGGGTACTCACGAGGGCTCCGATCGGGGTGAGCGTATGTTACCCGCCTAATTCGGGCAGTGCCAGGTGACCACGGGTACAGTGCTCTGCACCCGGCTCGGGCCTGGGCCCTTGGCATGCGAACACCGTCAGAGCCACAGAGCCCGTGGTCGAACTGATTACGTAGTCTTTGTGGGTACCACTGCGAGGGGCACGGAGAGCCGACGGCTCATCAGCAGCGCCGCAGGAAGAACAGGCAACAGTGCATACAAAAGGAATGGGCTATCCATTCCACCACCGACCAGAATGCCCCAGATGCCCAGCCTCGCGTCGGCCAGCAGGAGTGCGCAGGCTGCCTTGTGCAGCGTGGTGAGCCGGAAGCCCAAGGCAACATAACGGTGCTTGTACGAGCGGCCACCGGCGCGATGACGATCGACTACACCTCCATAAAGGCCCGCGCACATAGGCCCGCGCGGGCCGCGACTTGAGACACGACCGTCAGGGAAAAGATCAGGGCGACCGCAAAGAAGAGGAACGCAGTAAGGAGGTTGGCCACATCGTGAGATGTGCCCGAGATCCATCGGGGCCGAGCCGAGCTCCACTTTAGGCACCTGGGGATAGCGGCCTAGAAGTCACTATCTGGTAATCCTCTGAAATCCCTACGCCACAGTCCAGGTACGTTGCTGCCCACCTACCTCATAACTCCTAAGCACGAGACCCCGATACCCGTGTCCCGGGAGAGGCCTACAACCGCGCTATAACAGGGGAACACAGCGAAAGGCATAGCATCTTTCAGCTGCAAAACCCGAGAAACTAATAGGAATATTGCTGCAATCTCCCGCAAACACTGCGCTCGTGAGCGATGCCGCAAGGGTCTCTGGGCCGACTCAGGTGCCGGTTACTCGGCCAAGTTTCATGTCTCGCTCGCCCATCTCTGCCCCTGCGGCACGCGGTCGGACACGGCGTTGAGGAAGTTGGCGACGGACACTCGGAGGGCAAAGGCCGATATCCGGGTCGGCGCCAGCTCCATTCAATCCGCCGGCTCGGTCGCGGGCTGACGCTCTCCAGTTCCGATAGGCTAAGGTAGCAAAAAGCAGCGCAAGTCCGCACCGGGAGCGGCCCCAATCGTTCTCGCGCTTCGATGGCGCCGATTCCCGTCAGCCTACGTTCAGTGCATCGGCCCCGCGGCGGTAATTGCGCGTCGTCACGGACGGGTCACGGTTCACCAGTGGCCGCTGGAACATCGGGTGGTGCGTGCTTCGCACCTCGTGCTCAAGCTCGTACAGCAGGTCACCAGTATCCAGGTCGACGATGTTCTTAAAGCGATACTGGTGGTCGTTGCTCTCTTCGGTCACCAGACCACGAGACTCCAGGGCGTTGTGAGGCCCGGAGAAATCTGTCAGATACACCGCGATGTGGTGGCCGTCGAAGCCGCGGTCTTCTGCCGGATCCTCCTTGAATATCAACTCCTGACCGTTGCCCGCGGTTACCCGTGCCGCGGTTTGGCCGTCAACTTCATCCACGGCGGTGAGGGCGCCGAACACCGTGCCATAGAAGCGGGCGATGCCCACCGCAGCGCCTTTGGGCACGTTGAACCGCACGTAGGGGACGCCGAAGCGCGCGCCGTCGAGGTTCTCGCCTGGCTCAACACAGCGGAACCGGTTCCCCCACGGTCCCGTCACCGCGAGCGCGCCGTCCTCGCGGCTGAACCCGAATCCCGTATCCGATAGTCGAGGCTTCACGCCATCCAGGCGGTCCTCCAGCTCGTCCAGGCTCGGAACCACTATGCCAATCTCGCCGCGCACCACTTGAGCTTTCGCGTTGGTCGGCACGTGGAACTGCTGGCGTCCAGCGTTCAGCCACATGTTCTCCAAGCCCACCGTGAGGTACGGATCGCGCGTAAGGCCCAACCCGACGATGTAGAAAATCGTCGCCACCTGCTGGTCGGCGACCGTGATGTTCACATGGTCCAGGGAGATCACGTTGCCCATGTCCTGTGTCGTGCGGTCGTAGGTCGTCATGCTCTCGACTCCTGTCGCTCCATACCCCTTGCCTCTCTGAGGTGTTTGGGTCTCCCTTGTCCAGCGACCGGATTATAGCTCCGTGGCATCCATCGCAATCGCATGTGGCTGGAAATGGGTGCGCACATGGTTGACCCTCAGCGAGCCGACACCCCAATATCAACCCACGACCAGCATCGAGGAGCCTGAGAGCCTGATGCCAAGCTCAGTTCCCACTACCCCGAAGTCCATCGAGGACTATCGGCCGCACGTCGGCGACGCCGTCATCGACGAGATTTTTGCGCTCGCTGAGCCGCTCAAGAACGCACGAGTTCTCCACGTGAACGCCACGGCATTCGGCGGCGGCGTGGCCGAGATCCTGAACAGCGCCATTCCCTTGCTTCAGAACCTCGGCATCGACGCCGACTGGCAGGTAATCGACGCTCCCCCTGAGTTCTTCAACGTCACCAAGAACATGCACAATGCCATGCAAGGCATGTACGTACCCTGGAATGCCGCCATGGGCGAGATCTGGTCGCAGACTAATCATGCCAATGCCAGTGCAATGACTGGCTCATATGATTTCGTCTACATCCACGATCCTCAGCCCGCCGGCATCCTGCACTACCTGCGCCAGAACGACCCCGCCGTGCTTGGAGCGAGATGGATCTGGCGCTGCCATCTCGACACCACGGAGTCGCTGCCGGAGATGTGGGATTTTCTCCACGGCTATATCCAACAATACGATGCCGTAGTTTTCACTAAGGAAGAGTATGTAAAGGAGTCCATCAACGGTCCCTTGCTGGACATCATCTGGCCGGCGATCGATCCCACGAGCAACAAGAACACCGTGATCCCCCAGAGCGTGGTTCTCGACGTGTTGGACCGCTACGAGATCGACCCCGACCGCCCCATTATTGCCCAGATATCCCGCTTCGACCCTTGGAAGGACCCACTCGGTGTGATCGACGTCTACCGTACGCTCAAGAAGGACCGGCCTGGTCTGCAGCTCATCATGGTCGCATCCATGGCCAACGACGACCCCGAAGCTTGGTCCTTCTACGAACGTATCGTTCGCAAGGCAGGGGAGGACTGCGACATCCATATACTCACCAACCTCAACGGCGTCGGCAACGTGGAGGTCAACGCTTTCCAATGCGCTGCCAACGTGGTCCTGCAGAAATCCATCCGCGAAGGATTTGGCCTGGTGATCTCCGAAGCGCTGTGGAAAGGGAAGGCTTTTGTCGGCAGCGAGGTCGGCGGCATCCCCATGCAGCTCGACGAGGGCCGCGCAGGGCGCATCGCCAGTACCACCGAGGATTTCGCCAAGCAGATCGCCGAGCTCCTCGACGATCACGAGGAACAGCGGAGACTCGGGCAGGCAGGCAAGGAGCACGTGCGCTCCAACTTCCTCACCACCCGGCTCCTCGCGGATCATCTCCGCCTGATGAACCGCCTCGCGGCAACCAAGGCCCCGTCCGCCAACGGAAGCGCCTCTTTGGCCGCTCGACGTCCGCGCGTCTCGTCCGAGGCGCGGAAGGCCGTCTAGCGTGGCGTCCGCCGCGCCGCGCTACGTCGGCATCGACCTCGGCGGTACCAAGACCCTCGCCATCATCGCCGATGCAGAGGGCTCCATCCTGGCCAGTGCGACCGTACCAACGCCAGCCTCCGGTCCCGCCAAGAGCGTCGTGGGCGCCATGGCGAGTGCGGCTTCCCAAGCACTCACGGCTGCCTCGCTGGCCCTTGGCGGCGTTGCCGGAATCGGCATCGCATCGGCAGGCGCCGTCGATTCTGCACGCGGCACGGTTGTTCACTCGCCCCAGATCGCGTCTATGGCAGACACACCGATCGTAGCGTTGCTCCGAGACCACATCGACCTCCCGGCAGTAATCGACAACGACGCAAATCTGGCTGCACTCGGTGAGCAACGGTACGGAGCGGGTAAGGGCGAGCGCAACTTGGTGTTCATCACCATCAGCACCGGCATCGGAGGCGGCATCATCATCGATGGAGGCCTGTACCGGGGTGCCAATGGCGCGGGCGGTGAAATCGGCCATATGAGCGTCGATGCCCACGGCCCCTACGGGCGCAGCACCACACAGGGAGCATGGGAATCCATCTGCTCCGGCACCGCGCTGGCGCGTATCGCGAGCGAGCGCATGGCGGCAGGGGAGGCATCCTCGCTGGTAGCCGTGGCCTTGCGGGCGGGCAGCGTGCGCGCCGAGGACATCTTCGCGGCCGCGCGAGACGGCGACGCCCTCGCAGTATCGATGATTGCCGATGCGATCGAGTACCTCGGCGCCGGGCTCACGAGCCTCGTTAACATATTCGATCCGGGCATCGTCATCGTCGGCGGTGGCCTATCGAACGAGTGGGAGGCCTACATCGGCCCGGCAGTCGAGCGCATGCGCCAAGAGTCGTTCGCAGGCATCGGCGCGCGCACACCGGTCGTCCCGCCGAAGCTCGGCGTGGAAGCGGGCGCGCTGGGCGCCGTGGCGTACGCTCACGATATGCTGCGCGCAGGCTAAGCCGGCTGAGGATGCGAGCAGTGATAGCATCCCCTAGCCACCGGCTGCTGGAACGCTGTGGACCGGCCCCGGCGTCGGTGCAGGTAAGCCCCGATCCATCATCCTCCCCGTCAAGCTCGGCCCGTTGAAACCAGTACTCACCAGAATACTCGTCGTAAGCACCGTGGCGATGGGACTGATCCTCACGGTCGCCTATTGCCAGCAGGACTCCGCGCCAGACCCTGATCCGATACCCACCGCCGCCCTCACGCCCACCGCGAACGCCAACGTGCTCCCCGCTCAGGCCCCGACCATCCCCGCCAGCAGCACGCCGACGCCGACCGCCACCCGCGTCCCTCTGACGGCCGGCCAAGCAATGGCTGCCGCCCTCGACGCGCTCGATCAGATGGGCGCCTATCGTTTCATGTTCACGGTGACCGGCCCCGATCGCGTGGCTGCGGAGGGCAAAGGAACATGGGTCGCTCCCAACGACTACCAGCTCGCCGTGAGTCAGGCGCTCTGCCCTCCACCGGTACCTGGAGGAACGGTACCGACCGATTGCGAGATGGTGCTGGTCTATGATGCCTATCGCATCGACGACCGCACCTTCAACAACTTTTTTGGGAGAGGGTGGGAGGAAGGAAGCCATGCCGCCCAGTTCGAGCTCGCGCACCTGGACACGCACGGCTCACCCGCGCGAATGGCACTCGCTCTTCTGGGCACCGCAGGTGACCTCTCCATCGAGCGGACGGGCATGGGCGGCATCCGCGTGCTCCGCCTGGCCGGCGCCGAAGGCGCGCACCGGCTTTCGTTGGACTCAGAGACCTTCTGGCCCGTTGATGCCAGTATGGAAATAGGTGCGGACCGCTGGCAATGGTGGTTCACCTCCCGTGACTCGCCGCTCGCCGTGGAGTCGGCCCAACCCTAGCCTCTCCGCGCCCACTCCGGTGGGCCGCAACCAAGCGGGTTCGTCAATCGAGGACGACCCTCGGCAGACCGTGAATCCGGTGTGGGCATTCTCGCCGCAAGGAGCCAGAGCTGCAGCTGTCCTTGCTGATGCCGTTCTCGAAAGCGTGCAGGTCTCTGGCAATGGGTTGGCCCGTACAAGCGGGTGCTTACTACTCACTTCACCGACGCCACCCAGTTCTCCATCACCTCCGCCGCTGATGCCACGACCGCGGGTTGGCCGCGGACCACTGAATGCTGGCGGCCCACGGCGATGGTTCCAAAACCCGGGTGCTTGTACGCTTGCCAGAACTCACCGCCTGGCGCGAGAGCCTCGACCGGTCATGCGGGCCATTGAGCTAGTGCTTTGGCCTGACGCCATGGGGGTCGGCAGGCCCTTTAGTCTCGAGAACCGCTGGTGGCCCGGCGATGTCTTCGTTGAATCTGCCGCGATCCCCATCGTGTACGGAGCCTTCAGGTGAAAGGGGCCGCGCTCGGTTGTGGGTTCACGCCATTCCGCGTACGAGTCCCCGACGAGTTCACAAGATTGCCGGTGATGGAAACTCTCCGATTAGACGTTCTCTAGCCCCGCCCGCCGCTTCCCGTACCTCTGATATACTTCGAATCGGCCTGCGCTCGGATACGGGTGTGGGCCGTGGTTTGTGTGCCTCCAGCGAATAGGGGACACCACACTCATGGGGGCTTGGAGGGCTAAGCGTGCCCGCTTATGGGATCATCGGAGCTCAGTGGGGCGACGAGGGCAAGGGCAAGGTAGTTGACTTCCTCGCCGAGCGCGCGGACATGGTCGTCCGCTTCTCGGGCGGGAACAACGCAGGCCACACCGTCATCAATGACTTTGGCGAGTTTGCGCTGCATTTGGTGCCAGCCGGCATCTTCTGGCCGCACGCCGAGGCTGTTATCGGACCTGGCGTCGTCATCGATCCGGGCTCGCTCATCGATGAGCTTACGGAGCTGCAAGCGCGCGACATCGACACCAGCCGTCTGCTCATCAGCGACCACGCTCATGTCGTCATGCCGTACCACGTGCAGCTCGATCGGTTCGAAGAGGATGCGCGCGGCGCCGGCGCTATCGGCACAACCGGCAAGGGCATCGGCCCCACCTACGTGGACAAGACGTCCCGCGTCGGCATACGCATGGGCGATCTGCTGGACGAGGCCTACCTGCGCACACGCCTCGAAGGCGCCGTCCGCCAGAAGAACGCGGTGTTAACCAAGCTCTACGGCGCCGAACCTATAGACCTCGACGAGCTGTATCAGCAGTGCCTCGAGCACGGGCGGACGCTCAAGCCCTACATCACCTCCGTCGAGCGCCGCATCAGCCAGGCCCTGGACGACGGTGCCCGGGTCGTCCTCGAAGGGGCGCAGGGTGCCATGTTGGACATTGACCACGGCACGTACCCCTACGTGACCTCCTCCTCCGTATCCATTGGTGGCGCGTGCACCGGCCTCGGCATTCCCCCCGGTGAGATTCATGGCATCATCGGCGTGTTCAAGGCGTACTCGACCAGGGTCGGCGGCGGTCCCATGGTGACCGAGCTCGACGACGAGGTCGGGAGCGAGATTCGAGAGAAGGCCCAGGAATACGGCGCCACCACCGGCAGAGCACGCCGCGTCGGCTGGTTCGACGGCCTCGCCGCCCACTACAGCGCCAAAATTAACGGGTATACATCCATCGTGCTCACACGCCTCGACGTGCTCGACGGCATGCATTCCGTAAAGTTGTGCATCGGATACCAGGCCGACGGGGAGGCGGTCGATTACTTCCCCAGCCAGCCTGGCTTGCTGGAGCGGTGCACCCCGATCTACGAGGAGTTGGCCGGCTGGGCCGAGCCGACGGCCGGCGCCACCAGCCTCCAGCAGCTACCCCCGCAGGCCATGGCCTACGTCAAGCGCATCGAGGAAATCGTCGGTTGCACCATTGACCTCGTCTCCACGGGCCCCAAGCGTCACGAGAGCATCACTGTGCGCCCCATCGTTCCGGAGCGCTAACAAGTCCTGCCACAATCAACCGGCAGACATATCAGGGGAGGAACCATGAAACTCGGCTTTTTCAACGACTGGACGCTCGGCGTTGTGAAGGACGACACGCACATCGTCGACGTGTCCGAAGCCCTTGGCGGCGTCCATGCGCATACGCCGCAAGATCTCATCACGCTGGTGATTGAGAACTTCGACCAGGTCAGCACGGCATTCGCCAACCTGGCCAAGGTATCGAAGGGCACGCTTCTCACCGACGTGCAGATCTTGGCACCAGTGCCGAGACCGGACAAGATCGTCTGCATGGCGGTCAACTACCTCGAGTACGGCCAGCGTCCGATGCCCGAGATCGATGCATTCCTCAAGGACTCCGACTGCGTGATCGGCGACGGCGATACGATCATCCTCGACCCGGACTGCCATGCGAGCATCTTCCACCACGAAGCGGAGCTGGCCGTCGTTATGGGCAAGGATTCTCATAAGGTCAAGCAGGCGGACGCCTACGATCATATCTTCGGCTACACGGGATTCGTCGACGTTTCCGCTCGAGGGTTCATGCCGGGTGGACGCACGAGTTTCTTTCAGATGAAATCATGGAGCACCTTCGGTCCGATGGGGCCCTTCATCGTCACCAAGGACGAGGTCGCCGACCCCCACAACGTTAATCTCTCCATCGCCAACAACGACGAGGCGCGCCAATCGTTTAACACCAGCGACATGGCCCACAAGATTCCGGCTTGCATCGAGTTCGCCACCGGGTTGTTCCCCTTGACTGCGGGCGACATCATCAGCACCGGGACGAATCACCAGGGCCTAGGCGCGTTGCAGGATGGCGACGCCATCGAATTCAGCATCGATGCCATTGGCTCCATGCGCTTGCACGTCAGCGACCCCGCCAAGCGCACCTGGGATCGTGGCGTGGACGAGGAGATGGCCGCCCGCGCGCGGAACGCTGGTCGCTAGGCCCCAGGCCACGCTGAGCACCTGCTCTTCCGTATGCACGGCGAACGCCGGCGGCGACGGTGCCATCGACATCCTGGCCATGGCACGACGCGCACTCCGCCGTGAGAAACAGCATTTCGCTGTCCGGGTCTACCAATGCGGCGGGAGTCGGCGTCGCAGTGGGAACGCCGCCGCACGCCGCTGCCAGGAGCAAAACCGACACCAATGAAGCCAAAATCGTCGTCTGCTTCATCATGAACCTCCAGTGTAGAGGCGCATGTGCCGTCTTCCGCACGCGGCTACCGTATACCCGTCACGTGTAGGGCGTGTGGGGCACCTCCGGCGGCACTGTGCTGCTCCTGTAAGCAGCCTCCCCCCGATAGCCCTCTGGTATACTTTCGTACTCATGACCAACGAACCACAGATCCGCGTCGCCGTCCATGGCGCAGCCGGTCGCGTGGGCCGCGAGGTGCTGCGGGCGGTCGACGGCGCGTCTGACATGGCGCTCACCGCCGCCATCGACCGCATCGCTCCAGCCGACCTGGACCCGCTCCCCGTCGATGTCCCGTACTACACCGACTTGCGCGCCGCTCTCGGCCACGCGCAGGCTGACGTCATCGTCGACTTCAGTGTCGCCGCGGCCAGCTACCCGATGATCCCCATGGCGCTGGCGGCGGGCACACGCCCCGTGATAGGCACCACCGGGTTCACGCCGGAGCAGATCAACTCCCTTGATGCGCAGTGCCGCGAGCACAAGCTCTCCGGGCTGCTCGCCCCCAATTTCACCATCGGCGCGGTGCTTCTAGGACGCCTGGCTGCCATGGTTGCCCCCTATTTCGACTACGTGGACCTCGTCGAAGAGCACCACGAGCAGAAGATCGACGCGCCATCAGGCACGTCGATCGGTATCGCCAATGCGATCCACAAGGCGCACCCGGAGCGATTCACGCTGAACGTGCCCGAGCGCGAGCCGCTCCCGGGCACGCGTGGCGCGGACCATGAGGGCATCTCGATCCACAGCGTCCGCATGCCTGGGCGCATGGCGCATCACCAGGTGACGTTCGGCGGTCCAGGCCAGACGCTGACGCTGCGACACGATACGACCAACCGGGAGTGCTACATGCCCGGCGTACTGCTCGCGATTCGCAAGGTTGGCGAGATCGAAGGGCTCGTCGTCGGCCTCGACCAACTCATGGGCATATAGCCAGGGTGCCACCCTTTCGCGGGGTGCGACCCTGCACCCACTTGCTGCCGCTCTGCGATAGTCGTCGGGATTACAATAGTCACTAGTGCGTCGGCTCTACTGGCCTCAGTCTGGAGCCGCAGGCGGAGGCGCACAATCAATTAGGAGCGCGTCACGTGCCTGACCCTCGCATCGTCATCGTCGGAGCCACCGGGGCTGTTGGTAGAGTCGCGCTACAGATCCTGGAGGAGCGGCAGTTTCCGCTGAGCTCCTTGCGCCTGACCGCGTCGCACCGGTCTATCGGGAAGACGTTGCCGTTCCGAGGCAAACAGCTCACGATCGAGGAAACCGACGCCGCCCTCTTCGCCGAGTCCGACATCGCGTTCGTGTCTGCAAACGACGACGTGAGCCGGGAGATGTGTCGCCTCGCCGCCGACAACGGCTGCGTGGCCATCGACGACAGTGCCGTGTACCGCATGGACCCGAGCGTTCCTCTGTTGGTGCCGGAGATTAATGGCGACGACATCGACGGCCACCAGGGAATCGTGTCCATCCCCAACTGCTCGACCACCGGCATGGTCATGCCTCTATGGCCGTTGCACCAGGCCAATCCCATCAAGCGCGTGATCGTCGACACGTTCCAATCCGTGTCCGGGACCGGTGCGGCGGCTGTCGCCGAGCTCGACAGCCAGATAGGGCAGTTTCGGGCAGGCGAGGCGGTCACCGTGGAGCAGTACAGCCACCAGATCGCATTCAACGTGCTCCCGCACATCGGGTCCTTCCGTGACAACGGCTACACCTCCGAAGAGATGAAGATGCTGCAGGAATCGCGGAAGATCATGCACGCGCCGGACATGGCGATCTCGGCCACCTGCGTCCGCGTGCCTGTGCCTATCTGCCATAGCGAGGCCATTCACGTCGAGCTGGAGCGACCTATGTCGGCGGACGAAGCCCGCGAGGTCATGGCGGCATTCCCTGGCGTCATCGTCACTGACGATCCCGCCAACGCGGCCTACCCCATGCCTATCGACGTCAGCGGGCGCGACGAGGTGTTCGTCGGCCGCGTGCGCCAGGACGTGTCGCACCCCAACGGCATCGCCATGTGGGTGGTCTCCGACAACCTTCGCAAGGGCGCTGCGACCAACGCCATCCAGATCGCCGAAGACATCGTCCGGCGCGGCGCATGGTTGCGAGAGCGGGTTTAGCGTTCTTGACCCACTACCCCGCGCCTCCTAGCATTGCGCGCATCGAAGCGGCAAGGACTTGGTGTACAGGTCGACGAATGGCCGGGCATGCAAGCTCGATTCGCCGACGTGGGCGAGGAGCTGCCGGCTCCGCCATCTGAGGCCAAAGAGGTTCACATGAAGGACCCGGACGGGAACGTGTTCGCGCTGTCCACCGGGTCCTGGCTGGCCCAGCGAAAGCACCCATAGGAGGAACGCCATGGCGAAGCTGCGCCATATCGCATTCATATCCCCCGAGCCCACCAAGCTCTACGAGTATTACCACCATGTCTTCGGCCTGGAGCAGGTGCGCGTCAGCCCTGCGGGCTCCGTGCACGTGATTGACGGCCTGTTCAACCTGGCGTTCCTGGCTCAGCAGGCGGTGGCCTCGGACATGGTCAACACGCACCGCGCGGATGGCCACGAGCTCGACCAGTCCACGGGCATCGCTCACTACGGATTCACCGTGGACCGGCTGCAGGATCTGCTCGACAACCTAGACGAGTCGATCAAGCAGGGCGAGAGCCCGCAGAACGGCAGGCCCGCCGAGATGCGCATCGTCGACCCGTGGGGCAACTCCGTGGACGTTTCGTCGCGCGGATTCCTGGGTCGCGAGGAGCGCCACCTGCCTGGCATCCGGCACGTAGTGATCCAAACCTCCGATCCAGACGCCGCCTGCGCCTTCTATCGCGAGAAATTCGCGCTCGACCAGGTGAGCGCGGGGCCGGACGGCGTTACGCTGCTCACCGACGGCGACATGAGCATCCGTATCCAAGAGGATGAAGCGATTGGCAAGCCGGGGATCCAGTACTTCGGCGTGCAGGTCGACGACTGGGAGGCCACCCGCGCACGATTCAAGGAGCTCGGCGAGGAGCTAGGTGACCCGCCGGCACCCGGCGAGGAGCGCATGATGACGGACCCGGAGGGCAACCCTTTCGCCGTCTCGCCGCGGAGCTGGCTCGGCTAGGTCAGGTTCACTCCAACGCCAACACGGTCCTCGCACTGCAGGCGTGCCGCTTCGGCCGGGAACCGCGAGAGCGGTGGATCCAGCGCGATCGCCCGTGCCTTCGCGCTACTTGTTGGGCCAACATTAGATGCGCGTTCATCTTCCGCACGGCTGTGACGTGCAGTAAGTAGAGGTTCGATGGCGAGAAACTGGGAAACGCAAGCCACGTGGGCCTACCACGACTCCACGAAACACACTTTTCTCTCAGTGCGCTCGGGCGATCATGTCATGGACCTGACAAATCAGCCACGACCATGGAAGTTGTACGCGGATGACCTGCCGATCGTCGAGTTGAGCCGAAGCATCGTCCCGTCCAGCGTTACAGCGCTTGATGCGATCGGCCGCAGAACAAACGAGCCTCGGTCTTCGTTGACCCTCGACGACCTGGGCGCGGCCCTTCTACTCTCCGCTGGAATCACCAAGACACTGGCCATACCGGGTGGTGAGATGCAATTCAGGGCTGCGGCCTGCACCGGAGCGCTGTATCACATCGAACTCTACCTAGTTACCGCTGCCGTCGAAGGGCTTGCGGCAGGCGTTTATCACTATGGCGTGCACGACAACTCGCTCCGGCTACTCAGGGAAGGTGACCTCCGGCGTTCAGTGTTGGATGCGACGGCTGGCAACGCCGCCGCGAACTCGGCCGAGGCGCTGATCGTTTATACGACGACGTATTGGCGGAACGCTTGGAAATACGGGAGTCGTGCGTACCGGCATGCCTTCTGGGACGCAGGAACGGTGGTCGCGCACACGTTAGCCATCGCAAGCGCAAGGGATCTCGCACCGTCGGTCATTACGGGATTCGTAGATGATGAGGTCAATCATCTCATCGGCATCACTTCCGACCATGAGGCAGCGTTGGCCATCGTGACGTTGGGAAGCGACCAGGAGCCTCAGCCATCCTTGCCTACGATCGCCCCACTATCGGTCAAGGAGATGCCGCTGTCACGTACGGAGGTCGTCTTCCCGGCGATCGCCGAAATGCATCACGCGTCGTCGCTGAGCGGCGAGGAGATGCGAAGTTGGCTCAGCCCATTTCGGCCTACTCGTCGGCGGTGGCCGGGTCCTGTGATCGATCTGCCGTCGTCTTTGGCATCAACGAAGGGCATCGAAGAGACCGTCGTGAAGCGCGGTTCCAGCCGTCGATTTGATGGATCCGCGGTCACGAAAGAGGCCTTCGCCACAATCCTCGCATCAGCGCTGGGGGGGGTTCCACTTGATGGGGCAGCGATTGCCGAAGCAGCGCTGTCCGAGGTGTTCGTCATCGTGAATGCGATCGATGGCTTGGAGTCAGGTGCATACGTCTACGATCGAGCGGAGCGCGGGTTGCACCAACTGAAGAGTGGAGAAACGCGAGAAGTAATGTCTCACCTCGCGTTGGGCCAATCGCTCGGGGGAGACTCTGCTTTCAACATCTACTTCCTTGCCGATCTCAACGCGCTTCTCCCCCATCTTGGGAACCGAGCATATAGGGCCGCTCAACTCGCAGCGAGCATCGCTGCCGGCCGCGCCTACCTCGCTGCCTACTCCTTGGAGCTTGGTGCAACAGGTCTGACGTTCTACGACGACGAGGTCGTGACGTATCTTGGTGACGCTGCACAAAGCTTAAGCGTTATGTTCCTCCTGGCAGTTGGGAATCCCAGCCGCCGGTTTCGTTAGTGGCAGCAACGCGCGCATCAGGTTAGGCTGTTGCTGATTGACCTAGATATAAGGAGGCGCGCCACGGCGTTTAAGATACAACCGCACACAAGGATTCAAGAGTGGGTTGCCCTAGAGAAAGGCTACTTCAGCGACGAGGGGCTTGATTACGAGCTTGAAAAGTCGTTTGTCGGAGTATTTAGGAACCCAGGACTAGAGGCCACCGATGCCCTGGTGGTGGAGATCCAGAACGGCGCATTCGAAGACATGGAGTCCGGGCGCAAGTGCGACATCAGCTCCGCTTGCCATTGGGCCGTCAATATGGCATCCAGCGCGGAGCACGGCCGTATGTGGGGGCACGCGTACGCAGTCACTCCGTCAGGAATCTGGGTCCCTCCGGAGTCGAATATCACAACTCCAGAACAGCTTGCAGGCGTAGAGGTCGCGGTCGGATTCCATTCCGGTAGCCATTTCTCAGCCATGCAATACCTCGAGTCTTACCTCACGATCGACAAGATCAACCTGAAGTTCGTCGGTGGGGCGATGGATCGCATGCAGCTGTTGCTTGACCGGAGGGTTCCAGCAGGAAACGTTTTCGGTACGGCATCTTATGTCCTCGAGCAACAGGGATTCAGGAAGGTTATCGACACGTCATTCATGATTGGCTTCCTGATTCAGAGCGGCGCCACCGATGAGGATGCGCAGAAGTACTTCAGTGCTCTCCAAAGGGCTCAGCGTGATATCGATATCGCCCCCGAGCTTTACAAACACTACCTCCTCGACGAGCTCCCCGAGGAGTACCGAGCTATGGTCGACACGAGACGCTGTGGGATCGGTGAGCGGCTGGTCTTCGAGCCATACACCAGGGAGATGTACGAGAAGACCCACCGTTGGATGGTGCTCCACGAGCTCTTCCCGTCCGGTCAGGAAGGCAAGATGCAATACGAGGTCGCGGTCATAGGGTAGTTCGGCGGCAGGCACTGAATCTTGTCAGCCTGGCTCTAGGCCTCTACGCCGCGAGCTTGGCCCACAGCGGCTCGATCATCCCCTCAGAGAGCTCGGGGGCCAGTAGCGAGAGGGCCCCGCAGCCTGGCGGCGCGATGTTCAGCACGTCCTAACCCGCGCGCCGGCTAGCCACGAGGCATCGCGGTGTGCAGCGGCGTAACCGGCCTCACTCTTCACGGTCCTGCCCGTGCCCGGGCGTCTGCTGTTCTGGCTCGTCGCTGCCATCACCATATTAGCGTCTAGTGGGGTACGCCTGAATCTACGACAGCCTGAGCCGAGTCTCGGCGCTTGCGAAAATCCCTCATGCAACGCTACAGTTGTTCAGCGCCGCACGCGACCCTGAGGAGGTGTCACATGGCCGAGCTCGGCAGACTCATCACCGCCATGGTGACACCGTTCGACGCCTCCGGCGAGGTCGATTACGCACAAGCGGGGCGGCTGGCCAACGCGCTCGTCGAGTCGGGCAGCGACGGCCTTGTGGTCACCGGCACTACCGGCGAGAACCCGTCGCTGTTCCACGAGGAAAACTACCGGCTGTGGGCCGAGGTCAAGCAGGCCGTCGGCGATACGGCGGCCGTGATCGCCGGCTCCGGCACCAACGGCACCGGAGAGGCGATCTACCTCTCGCAGGAGGCGGAGCGCGCGGGCGCCGACGCCCTGCTGCTGGTGGTGCCCTACTACAACAAGCCCACGCAAGAAGGACTCTACCGTCACTTCAAGGCCATCGGAGAGAGCACCTCGCTACCCAACATCCTGTACAACGTGCCGTCGCGGACCATCGTCAACATGACCACCGAGACCACGCTTCGACTGGCGCACGACGTCCCCAATGTCATCGGCATCAAGGAGGCATCTGGCGACTTCGCCCAGATGGCGGAGATCGTCAACGGCGCACCCGATGGCTTCCGCGTCTGGAGCGGCAACGACACGGATACCTTCGGCCTGATGTGCCTCGGGGGCTACGGCGTCGTGAGCGTCGCGTCCCACTTGGTGGGCCTGCAGATCAAGCGCATGATCGAGCTGACAGCCGACGGACGGCTCACCGAGGCCGCCGCTGAGCACCAGCGCTTACTGCCGATCGCCAGGGGCCTGTTCGTCATCACGAGCCCCATCCCGGTGAAGTACTGCCTCAACAAGGCGGGCTTCGACGTCGGGGGCCTACGCTTGCCGCTAATCGAAGCCGACCCCAAGACCGCTGCTTACCTCGACGACCTCTTGGCGGGCTATCACGTGGATCTGCCGACGGGTAGCGCCGTCTGACTACGCGCCTCCGTTTTGCTACGGCTACTACACTAAAGGTCGCAGCGTTCGTCGCTCCGGCGTGGCTAACGCCCGGTGGTATGCGGATGCAGGGTTACCCCTTGGCGTGCGGAGATGCTCAGCAGCATGCGCATCATCTCGTGGAACATACGCGCCGGCGGAGGAGGTCGCATCAACCAGATCGCGGCCGCCATCGACGGTTGGCAGCCCGACATCGCGGCGCTCTCCGAGTTCCGCGCCACGCCTGCAAGCGACTGGCAGAGGCCCTCGCGGACATAGGGCTACAGCATCAGCTCACCACGGCCGACCCTAACGCTCCCGCGGTCAAACGCACTGTTGCTCGCGTCACGGAGGTCCCTGACCCCCGCAGCCTTGCGGCCTCAGCCCCAGCCGAAGCAACGGGCCCTGGCAGACATCGTCGATGAACCGGAGCCGATGCTCGTTGTCGCGGTCCACGGCCCGCTTGGCGCCAGCAACCTGCGGCGTCCGTTCAACCGGCGGATCCTGCGGTTTCTGGCACGCTGGTGCGGTCGCCCCGGCGTACTGATAGGCGACGCCAACACAGGCGGGCGAGGAGTCACCTGTGTTCAACGCGGAGGGCGATGCGTGGATGGACGGGCTGCACGCTGCTGGATGGATCGACGCCTACCGCTATCTCCACGGCGACCGGCGGGCATACACTTGGTACTCGCCCAACAAGGGGAACGGCTTCAGGCTCGACCACGCCTTCGTCCATGAATCGCTGGTCTCGCGGGTGAGCCGCGTCCGCTACGACTGGGCCACGGCAGACGGAGCTCGCCACGGCGCACCGAGCGACCATGCCGCTATCGTCGTGGTTCTCTAGAGCACCAGCATAGCCAGGCCGGCGATGATCGTCCCCAGGGACACGATCGCACCCGTCAGCACCTCGGACCCACCCGCACGCCGCAGCACATCGCGCGTGAGCACTGTCGTCGCTGCCGCGGCGGTCGCTCCGACCAGCGCGAGCCATGCGCCGGCCTGCGCACCATTCGCGGCGGACGTCAGGCGGTCGAGCGCGGCATCTTCGCCGAGATACGACGAAGCCGCTGCCCCAAGCGCGATCCCCAGGGGCAGCGAAACCAGCAGCCATGCTATCTCACCCTTCAGGAAAGCCATGTACTCTCACCACGGGTGCTCACACTG
>Ga0315338_1000815_pt1 | contig 53310 bp, 42 predicted proteins | sample ASW8metaG_FD_204518 | JGI IMG/M metagenome (GOLD analysis project Ga0315338, IMG submission 204518) | Ammonia-oxidizing marine archaeal communities from Monterey Bay, California, United States - ASW #8 | ecosystem: Environmental > Aquatic > Marine > Coastal | place: USA: California | collected... | reverse complement strand
AAACAGCTAAGGTGTTATCCAATTATTTATTTAGCCATGGTGAATCACTTATTAAATTAGATATGAGTGAATATGGAGAGAGATTCTCTGTCTCACGCCTTATTGGTGCACCTCCGGGTTATGTAGGTTATGAGGAAGGTGGTGAGCTTACAGAAAAAATTCGCAGAAATCCCTACTCTCTTATTTTGTTTGATGAAATTGAAAAAGCTCATCCTGATGTATTTAATGTACTTCTCCAATTATTTGATGAAGGGGTACTTACAGATGGTCTGAGTAGGAAAGTTGACTTCCGAAATACGATTATTATTCTTACATCCAATATTGGCACTAAAGAAATTCGGGGTGGTGGTTCATTTGGATTTACAGAAGATTCGGATGAAGCTAGTTATGATGCGATGAAAGATCGGATTCTGGAAAAAATGAGGGGCACATTTAATCCGGAATTTTTAAACCGTCTTGATGAAACCATTGTATATCATCCATTAACAAAAAGTAATGTGATGAATATTATCGATCTGCAATTGATGGATCTCCATGAGAACTTGGATAAGCTCGGTTTTACATTATCTGTAACAAAAAAAGCTAAATCCCTGATCCTTGAAAAAGGTTTTAACCTGGAATATGGTGTGCGATTTCTTAGGCGTGAGATTCAAAATTTACTAGAGGATCCTCTTTCCGAATTGCTTTTAAGCAAAGCCTTATCTAATGCAAAAGGGATTAAAGTCGATGTAATACAAAAAGAATTTGAATTTTTACCTGTGTCCATAAAAACTCGAAAAAAGTCATCTAAAAAATCAAAATCCAGTTCTGGGAAAAAACCAGTCAAACCTATCGATTCTTAGTCGGTATCTGCCATATTTATCAATAAATATAAATAAGTCTGCCATATAGGCTAACTAATACCAATGGCATAAGAATTGTCATATACATTATAACTTTTATACTTGGACTCAGATTAAGGAGAAATTAACATGGGAAAAATTATTGGAATTGATCTTGGAACAACTAACTCTTGTGTCGCAGTTCTTGAAGGCGGTGAGCCAACTGTAATTAACAGTACAGAAGGTGGTAGAACGACCCCTTCGATCGTTGCTTTTACTAAAGATAGTGATCGTCTTGTAGGTCAACCTGCAAAACGTCAGGCCGTGACCAATCCGCAAAATACTGTATTTTCTATTAAACGCTTTATGGGTCGTATGTTTGATGAAGTTGGTACAGAAATCGAAGAAGTACCTTATAAAGTGACCAAAAGTGATTCTGGTTCTGTTATGGTTGAGGCAGGTGGTAAATCCTACTCACCACCTGAAATTGGAGCCATGGTTTTACAAAAACTAAAGCAAACTGCGGAAGAGCATTTGGGTACAACCGTATCAGATGTAGTCGTCACAGTTCCTGCATATTTTAATGATTCTCAACGTCAGGCAACTAAAGATGCAGGTAAGATTGCGGGTTTAAATGTACGCCGAATAATTAATGAACCAACCGCAGCTGCTCTAGCCTACGGAATGGATAAGAAAAAAGATGAAACCATAGCCGTATTTGACTTAGGTGGAGGAACATTTGATATATCCATTCTTGAATTAGGTGATGGCGTTTTCGAAGTAAAATCCACCAATGGAGATACGCACCTGGGTGGCGATGATTTCGATCAGAAAGTTATCAATTGGATTGCTGCAGAATTTAAATCAAGTGATGGTATTGACCTCAAAAAAGATCCTATGGCCTTACAGCGTCTTCGAGAAGCGGCTGAAACAGCAAAGAAAGAACTGTCCAGTTCAAAACAGACCGAGATCAATCTGCCATTTATTACTGCAGATTCTTCAGGACCAAAGCATTTAAATCAAATTCTCACCCGGGCTAAGTTTGAAGAGTTGGTGTCAGATCTTATTGCTAGAACTGTTGATCCCTGCTTGAAAGCAATCAAAGATGCAAGTCTCTCTGCTTCTGATATTGATGAGGTTATCCTAGTGGGTGGATCTTCAAGGATGCCTAAAATTCAGGAAAAAGTAAAAGAAATTTTTGGGAAAGAACCAAATCACAGCGTAAATCCTGATGAAGTGGTTGCTCTAGGTGCCGCCATACAGGGTGGTGTATTGTCCGGCGATGTTGATGATATCCTGTTACTGGATGTTACGCCCCTTTCACTTGGTATTGAAACTCTAGGAAGTGTTTCTACAAAATTAATTGAACGGAATACAACTATACCCACAAAGAAATCACAGGTATTCTCAACTGCTGCGGATAACCAAACCACGGTTGAAATACATGTCCTTCAAGGGGAACGTGAAATGGCTGTAGATAATAAGACTATTGGTAGATTCCATTTAGATGGGATTCCACCTGCCCCACGTGGTGTTCCACAAGTTGAAGTAACTTTTGACATTGATGCTAATGGTATTTTGAATGTAGGAGCCAAAGATAAAGCCACCGGTAAAGAGCAGAGCATTCGGATTGAAGCCTCTAGTGGCCTCTCTGATGCTGAAGTGGATAAAATGGTAAATGATGCAAAAAAGAATGAAGGCAAAGATAAAGAAAAGCGTGAAATGATCGATATGCAAAACCAGGCAGAGCAACTTATTTATCAGACTGATAAAAACCTGGATGAATACAAAGATAAGTTGGATAAAGGTGAAAAGAAATCGCTTGAAGATGCATTGTCTAAGGTGAAAGCAGTAAAAGATGGTTCAAATGCCAATGATCTGAAGGACGCAATAGAAGAATTAAATACGGCATGGAATGCAGTCGCATCCAAAATGTATGAAAAAGCGAAAGAACAAAATGATTCTACTGATGAAAAAGCACCTCAAAGTAAACCCAAAAAAGGAAAGTCTAAGAAGAAAGACGATGCCGAAATTGAAGATGCTGACTTTGAAGTAGTGGAATAAACTTCTGTAATAATTCCCTATGAAAAAAGCGTTCCAATTATGGGACGCTTTTTTTGTTTATGGAACTGAAGTCATGTAACTTCATAAGATAATGAAAGGGCTCATTCCATAGATGACCAAACGCCAAATCATAATAACCATTATTACTGTCGTAATTGGTATTGCAGGGTTTTTACTTTTCAGACCAAATGTATGGCAGGGCCGTATTGAAACCTATCTGAACCGACAGTTAGCTAAGGAAGGTTGGAATATTCAGATCAGCAAATTGTCAGGTCATTTATTTACAACCCTATATTCTGAAAATGTGTCTTTGTACAATGAGAATGGGGCATCTATTAAACTTCCTAGTATTGCCACTCGGATACAGATCGGACCCCTATTGAAGGGAGATATTTCATTATCTGAACTATACCTATCTAATGCGACGATCAATCCTTATTTTGATCCAAGCAAAGATACCACCAAAATAAGCCAACTTGAGTTTGCACCTGAACGCATTCCCTTAGACATTAAAAAACTCCATGTGGATGGGGATATCTATGTACCTTATGATGATTCAAGTCGTGCAGTTCATTTTGTTATTGATGGCGAAATCAAAGTTGACAATACTGCTATGATAATTGACCTTTCAGAATTTGAGGTATTTTCTTCATCACCGCGGATTGATATCGTTATAAAAGGTATTTCAGGGGAATTATCGTCAAAGGGAATTGCTGTAGATGTGAATAATGCTAATATCAATGGATATCCTATTCAAGGACATTTTGAGTATGTAAGTGGCAAATCCAACACTCTTCGTAGTCAATTATCGTTAGTAGAATATGAAATTCCAAGTGAGATTTTTTCTCAATTACCTCTTCAACCTGAATTATCGAAACTTTCAGCGACTTTTCAGTTTGAATCTGATTTGAATTATTATAAAGGAGATTTAGATATTCAGAATGATCTGGGGCTGGATATGGCTGGACATTTTAATTTGAAACGCAAGGCTGATTATTTTCATTTGGAATCATTGGAACTCTCAGGGAACGATGCAGTCCTAAATCTACAGGGTATCTATGAAAGTGCAGGACGATTTAACGGCACTATCCAATTAGATAATTTGGATATAAGTCAATGGATCATGAAAGAGAGAGAAACCAATTTATCGGGATATATTTTATTAGATGGAGATTTTCGTGAAAATCAGATAACAGAGTTGGATATTAATGCAGAAATCAGCGAATCAATTTTATTTGATCAAGAACCATCATCAATTTCTGGTGGAGTTTCATATCGAAATTCACATCTTGATATTACTAATCCATTGACTTTAACTATCGGTCCTTCGATTGTAACTGTAATGGGTGAATCCGATTTCAATACCCAATCACTAGATATGAATTTATCTCTTACGGAAGCATCAACATTTTTAATCAATAATTTCTGGTCTGATTCACTTTCAGGTGGTACGGCAACGGGATCCATGGTTCTTTATGGTCCATTTGATTCGCTAGGAATGAATGCAGATCTTGTTATTGATGGGTTCCAATATGAAAATATTTCTCTATCTTCATTTGAGTTTAATGGACAACTTGATAATATAAAGTCACTTCAAAAAGGTGCGTTCAAATTGAAGTTTGGGAAAGGAGTCTGGAATAACTATGGGTTTGAGAGCGGAACTGGAGAATTCCAATTATTAGATACATTAGTTGAAATATCCAGTTTTGAATTGAAAAACGGTGATGATTATTTACAATTCAACGGATCTATTAGAGAAGATAGTATAATGACTTTGGATAGGTTCCAGATCGCCTATCGCAGCCATTATTTAGTTAACCCTCGCCCTATAACCATTTCGTATCTGGCGGAGCAATTTATTTTCGCTCCATTTGAGATTCATGTTGATGATGGCATTATAGAAGGTTTTATGGAAACTAATCCCGTAAAGGGGCGGTTAAAATTTTCAAACGTGACCACAGATTTACTTTCATTGTTTGAGACGGAATATGCAAAAAATATTAGAGGAAATATCTTTGGGGAAGTAACCATAGGCCAAGATATGAATCAAAATGATGTGAGTTTGGATGTGACCTTGAAAAACGGTGAATTTGCCAAACAATTATTTGATGATTATTATATCTCAATTCTCTATCGAGATGGAATTATCCACTTAGAAGAAATGACATTGACAGATGGGAACAAAACAGGCTTTCAAATAATGGGGACATTCCCTGTGCGTTCTGATTCTTTAAAACCGAAAATTGTTGATGTCCAATCTAGTTTTAAGAACATTAACCTCACATTTTTATCTCAATTCATACCTTCATTACGGCCATACTTTGGTCAATTTACAGGAAATTTTAATTTGGGAGGAACCACTCAGAAAACGCAGTTTGATTTAGGTGGTAATATAAAGAACGCTTTCTTTGGTAAAATTCCTTTAGGTACAGTAACAGGGAAAGGTCATTATGCCAATAAAAAATTGATATTTACAGAGTTTAGTTCTGATTGGCAAGGCAACCATGCTATGGGACATGCGACGTTACCCCTTGATTTAGACATTGAATCTCCCAATTTAAGAAAATGGCATCCTGGTGGACAGATAGAAGTGGAATCAAAAGGGACATTTCATTCCATGGTTTTTTTATCAGAAAACATGGCTGAGATTGATTCTATAACTGGGAATATCAATATCGACCTAAATATCCATGGTACTCGAGATAATCTGAAGCGTGATGGTAGCATTACCATCGATAATGGTGAAATTTATACAATTCTCATGGATGAACCCATTCGTTCCATAGAGGCATTGGGTAATTTGGAAGATAATCAAATGACCATCCAATTCTTTAAAGGTGCTTTATTTGATTCTCATAAGAAGGTAAAACCAGATAGTAATTTGACCATTTCAGGAAGGATGGATTTTTCTAGATTTTTTGAACCTCGTTTTAATATTAATGCAATTGGGAGTGATATTTTCTTTCGATCATTAAATGGAGATATTGAAGGATATTCCGATTTAGATATTACTATGATGGGGAAAGATACTCTAAATATTGCTGGTACTATCGCGGCTCGGAATGGAGCTATTTATATGGAATTTACCGATGATAGGAGCGTGGATTCCTTTGAAAAGAAAGGTCGAACCACTACAAATTATAATATTCGTTTCCCCATTAAGGAATCATTTTCTATCCGGAATTCTCAGATCGATGCCACCATATCCGGAGAATTAGCTATGACCCGACAATTTGAAAATGACTGGAATTATTCAGGTGAGATCGAATTCACGGAAGGAAAGATCTACTACTATTTAGGAGATGTATTTAAAAATCTTCAAGGTACTATGATCATGGATGGGCAAGGGTTTAATCCTTTTTTAGATCTGACTGCTTCTACCAAGATCGGAGATGCTGAGATTATGTTGAGTGTATTTGGTCCATTTGAGAATCCGGAATGGAACTTTGATAGTGATAAAGGATATACTGAAAGTGACATCCTCCAATTGCTTACCTTTAATACTCGTGTGGCAGAAGAAGGCTTCACTACTGAAGGGTTAGGATCACAGGCACAAACCATTCTTGGAGCGTATTTGGAACGTCAGTTAGAAAGAAATTTTGTTCGAGCTACTGGATTACAATCTAGTGGACTTCTAGATGATGTTCAAATTTCCGGAACTTCTGAATTAATCCAACCTGGTGAAGGAGAGGAATTTAGTATCAGTGCTAAGTTGAATAAGAATTTCAGTTTGAGCTATCAACGATCATTCTCGCTGGAATCAGCCTATAAAAACAAGGTAGGAGTAGAATATAAATTAAATCCTAATTTCTCTGTTATTGGAAATGTGGATGAGACGGGACAAGTGCACATGAAGTTCCGCGTCCGCCGCGTTTACTAGACAGAATTCATGCAAAAAATTAAATTTATCTTGGCTGTAGGTACTGCTATCTTCTCCCTATTTGCTCAATCGGTGATCGAACGAACAGTGAAAAGTATATATTTTTTTGGGAATGATTCTTTTAGCCAACGGACTTTATTGGAACAAGTAGAGTTAAAACCTCCATCTTTGTTTATTTTTTCTCACATGACCTATGATCGTCGTCTATTGAAACTAGATGCTATTTCACTTAAGAATTATTACTACTCCAGAGGATTTTTGGAAGCGGTAGTCAATGATTCATTTTCTATTGTTGATGATGAAGTGGATATCTTTTATATCATTAATGAGGGGAGACAATATTATCTAAATAGTGTCTATGTAAATGGGTTGAAATCATTGAAAGAAAAATCGCTGCTATCCTTGCTTGGGTTGAAGAATGGTGAACCTTATAATCCTGTGCAGATCAATACTAATTTGTATCAAGTTGATGAGGCCTTCCAAGAAGTGGGCAAACTTTTCGCTCGTTATGATATACAACAAAATATCAAGGATTCGGTAAATATTACATTAAATATCGATGAGGGACAGGATGTATATATCTGGGATTCTTGGGTCAGTGGCACTCAAAAAATTGACTCTGCTTATGTCAGAAATGAATTTGCCTTTGAAAAAGGCGATAGATTTCGAAAAAGTTTAATGAATAAAACGAAACGAACCCTACTAAAGGCAGGCTTTTTTTCTTCTGTGAGCCTTATTACTCATTCAATCGCAGGACAAGACAGTCTTGTAAATATTGAAGTTAAAATAAGAGAATTTCAAAACAGAGGCGTTCAGGCTTTTGATATTGGTTACGAGGATATTGAATATGTTCCTGGAGTGAAATCACTTGTTGGGATGGGCGGTTCGGCGCGATGGACAGACCGTATGATATTTGGTACAAAGAATCGATTTGATGCCACTGGGTCAGTGGTTATGCCGTCAGAAGAAGGATTCCTCTATCCTAGATTTAGTGTCGATATGAAATTTTCTAACCAAAGGCCGTTATCAATCAAATTGCCTACACAGGTGAAACTATTCTACCAGCAATTCAAAAATTTTGGCGATGAAGAAGGACCTTACGTTCGTCGGTTTGGCCTCCAATATTCCAATATTTTTCGGTGGAATCGCCAACGCTCTTTTTTAGATGTCGGATTTCGATTTGAATTATTTGACGAATCAAACCTAATTAAAGATCAGATAGAACAGAGGAAATTCAAAATTCACCTTCATCAGGATAATCGAGATAATCCGATGAATCCTAATAATGGGAATGTATTTGTTTTTCAATTAGATGGTTATGGTGGCCCGCTTGGAGGTAATCGTAGTTTTACTAAATATGATATTGATTTCCGTCAATATATATCACCTTTTAAAAATATTACAATTGCAGGTCGAGTTAATGTAGGTATGATAACTGGATGGTCTACAAAATATGATCAGTACGAGACTATACTTTTTGAAAAATTTTATTTAGGTGGGAGTAATACACTTAGAGCATGGAAACCACTTCAATTTATGACATCATCTAACCAGCAAGGTCTACGATATCCTTTAGGTAAAACAGCAAAAATATTAACAAACTGGGAGGCCCGTTTCCCATTATTTTGGAAACTAGGTGGAGTTATCTTCTTTGATAATGGTTTTATCTCAGATAACCTTGAAACTATTAGGTATGAAGATTTAGAATGGAATAGAGGCTTGGGTATTACATTTAATTTGCCTTTTGGTCCAATACGTATTGATTATGCTGAAAGCATAAAAGACCCAAGTGTAAAACAATTTCATTTTGGATTTCTATATTCATTTTAAGGGAACAATTAAATAAGAAAATAGTAAGTTAGAATTCAAGGTGGTGACAGTTATGTATTTCTTATAAATTCACCGCCCTTAAACCAAATAGAAACAAGTGAAAACAAAACATTATCTAATTATGGCAGGTATTCTCATGGTCGCTGGATGTAGTTTATTTAATTCGGCCGATGACCTTTATACTGATGCAGAGATTAAACGGAACAATGGTAAAGCCAAAGATGCTTTAGTTCTTCTGCAGAAAGTTGTTTCCAAGCACTCCGATCATGAAAAGGCGCCGAAAGCCCAATATCTTATTGCCGAGATTTATTATCGGGATATGCGGGATTTTTCAAAGGCCATTGAACAATACGGTATTCTGCGAACCCAATATCCAGAAACTAAACAGGTACCATTTTCCCTCTTTATGCAGGGGTTCATTTATGCTAATAAGCTTTTGGACTTTAACCAAGCGCGTAAACATTATACAGAATTTTTAGATAGATATGCAGACCATGAATTAGCACAGTCTGTTACATTTGAATTAAAATACCTTGGTCGTGAGATCAAGGACATTCCTGAACTTAAACATCTTATAAAGTGAACCTTATGTCAGAATTTAGCCTAACAGAAATTAATGATCAGATTGCCAAGGAATCCGCGTTTATTGAGCCACTTCGCTCATCAATTGGTGAGGTAATTGTTGGTCAGGATGAAATTATTAATAAAATTTTAATTGGCCTTTTAGCAAATGGGCACTTGTTATTAGAAGGAGTGCCGGGATTAGCAAAAACACTTACGGTGAACACCCTTGCGCAGGTTATCGATACGAAGTTCCAGCGGATACAGTTTACGCCAGATATGCTTCCCGCTGACCTATTGGGAACCTTGATCTTTAACCAAAAAACAGGCACTTTTGAAACACGTAAAGGTCCCATTTTCTCAAATATAATTCTAGCAGATGAGATTAATCGTGCTCCATCTAAAGTACAGAGTGCCTTGCTTGAAGCTATGCAGGAGAGGCAAGTGACAATCGGAGAAGATACATTTAAATTGGATCTTCCATTTTTGGTTTTAGCCACTCAAAATCCAATTGAGCACGAGGGGACTTATCCATTACCGGAAGCCCAGGTTGATAGATTCATGATGAAACTAGTAGTAGACTATCCTGAAAAAGAAGAAGAACGGAAAATATTACGCCAAGCTGCACGAACGGGGGAACTTATCCCAGTGAAACCTGCAGTAAAACCTAAAGATATTCTTAAAGCTCAGGCCACCATCAATGATATTTATGTGGATGAAAAAGTTGAAGACTATGTATTAAATCTAGTTTTTGCCACACGAAATCCAAATCAATTTAATTTGGGTGACCTATCTCAACTTATTGAGTTTGGCGCGAGTCCTCGAGCGACTATCAATCTAATCCTAGCATCAAAGGCAAGAGCTTTCTTAGAGCATAGAGGTTATATTACGCCGGAAGATGTACGCTATGTGGGAAAGGATGTTCTTCGTCATCGAATCATTCTCACTTACGAGGCAGAAGCAGAAGAACTCACATCAGAAAACGTGATACAACGGTTATTCGACTCAATACAAATTCCTTGATAAGCATAAAGTAAGAAGGACTAAATAAACACATTTCTTTCATTTTGGTGCAACTATAACGATATTTATCAAACCTATTAACGTATTGTTTTAATAATGATTCCAAAAGAAATACTTCAAAAAGTCCGGCATATTGAGATCAGGACTAAAGGTTTAGTGAATGACCTCTTCGGCGGTGAATATCATTCTGTTTTTAAAGGTCGAGGTATGACCTTTTCAGAAGTGCGAGAATATTCTCCTGGAGATGATATCCGTATGATCGACTGGAATGTAACCGCAAGATCTAATGCGCCCTTTATCAAAATATTAGAGGAAGAGCGAGAACTTACAGTCTATTTACTGGTGGATGTAAGCCGGTCTGGCCATTTTGGTACTGTGACTCAATTTAAATCGGAATTAATGGCAGAGATAGCGGCTGTTCTAGGGTTTTCTGCTATTAAAAATAAAGATAAGGTGGGCCTAATTTTATTTTCGGACCACGTGGAAAAATACATTGCGCCCAAAAAAGATAAATCTCATATCCTGAGAGTAGTGAGAGAGGTTTTGTTTCATGAATTAAAGGGTAAAGGTACATCAATCCAATCTGGGTTAGATTTTCTTATGAATGTGGCCAAACGAAAGGCTGTCGTTTTTTTGATCTCTGATTTTATAGATGATGGTTATTGGAAATCCTTGAAATTGGCGAACCGCAAACACGATATGATAGGTATCCGAATTTCGGACCCAGCGGAAGAGAATGTCCCCAACCTAGGACTTATTAAAGTTCACGACCCAGAAACGGAAGAGCAATTCTGGGCGGATATGTCTTCACAAAGTGATCGAGAGAGTTTTGCAAACGTTATCCGTGAGAAATGGGACACATTCGAAGATGAATGTGGAAAGAGTCGTTTCGACGTGATTAAGGTTCAGACTGATAAGGACTACGTTGAACCCCTAATGACTTATTTTAATCGTCGGGAAAAACGTTACTGATCTGTTGAAAAAATTATATTTTATTACTCTGATACTGTTAGCTTCATGTATTCAGGATCAACGGTCCGGTTCCGTAGAAATGATAGTGAGTATGGATACAACTTACACTACCATTGGTACCCCAGTTTTTTATTTAGTAAACGTAAAATCGCCAACAGATAAAATTATTCAATTTTCTGAATGGACTCTGGAAGAACCTTTGGAAATCCGTTCATTCTCAACCCGCGAATCTGAGACAGGACAAGTGGGCGAATTTGAACTAGTATTTTGGGATACTGGCAAAGTGTCAATTCCCGGCGTGACTATCTTAGTTCTGAATTCTGATAGTTCCTTTGCTTACGAAATAACTGCCGATTCAATGGACTTAGATGTGGTGTCAATTACCGAGCAGGATCCAACCTTGCTCCAATCCAGTGGAGGTGGCATTATGCCTATAAAGGATCCTGTTCCTGTAAAGTTTCCCTTACCTTGGAAGACTATTGCCCTTTTCATTCTCTTGATAATTATTTTTACGAGTATGGTTATAACATGGAAAAAACGACTTAAATCAACAGTTCTTTATGAGGATAAACCGGAATATTTACAATCTCCGGATATAGTGGCTTTATATAAGTTAGATGAATTAGAACAGTCTGGCTTACTGGATAAGAGGGAAATCAAAGAATTCTATGCAAGGTTATCACATATTTTACGTGAATATACTGAGAATAGCCTATATATTAGGGCTCTTGAAATGACCACTAGCGAGATACAAAATCACCTGACTAATTTTCCATATAATGACGACCAAATTCAAGACTATATCAATATACTGTCAGGTGCTGATATGGCGAAGTACGCAAAGCATGTAGCTGGAACTGATCAATGTAGCTTAGACATATCCAAATCTAGATTGCTGGTTCAAGAAACTACACAATATTGGAAATTGGATTCGATTTCTTAAGGAAATTTTCGATTCTTACATATTGTAAATTCTCAAGATAACTAAGGAATTAATATGGCAACGACAGCAGATATTAAGAATGGCGCAGTCATTATGCATAAAAATAAGCGGATGAAAGTGCAGCAATTTTTACACGTAAAACCGGGAAAAGGTCCTGCATTTGTCCGTACCAAATTAAAAGATATCGCTTCGGGAAAGATTATTGAAGAAACATTTAACGCCGGTATAAAAATGGAATTTCTTAAGATTGAGGCAAAAGAAATGCAATTTCTATATGATGATGGTGATTTTCATATTTTTATGGATAATATTACCTACGAGCAACTCAATGTAATGAATGAACTAATGGATAGTGCAAAACATTTTCTCAAGGGCGGAATGAATGTAGATCTCCTTTTTGACGGAGAAGAAGTTTTGGATATTCGCCTGCCTGCCCATGTAAAATTGGAAGTGTCCCATACAGAACCAGGAGTAAAGGGTAATACTGCTACTGGAGCCACAAAACCAGCGACCCTAGAGACAAATTATACGGTCAATGTGCCTTTGTTTGTTGAAGAAGGGGACGTTTTGAAAGTTGATACTCGTTCAGGAGAATATATTGAACGGGTGAAATCTTAATCGTAGTTTCAACCGTTATACATAAATAATTAAGAGTACACATGTGGCAAGATAAACTTAAAGAAGTCATCTATATTTTAGAAAATAGTGATGTGAATGAAATTGATCTTACTTTCTGGGGACGTCGATTCCGTGTAGTTAAGAAGGCCAGTTTAAGTATGGACACTGAGCTATCTCCAGCATTGAACACTATAACTACTCCTGAGGATTTGGATTCAGAATCTGATGAACACTTTGTTTCTGAGTCTTCTAACAGTGGAGAGCAAATTCTTTCGCCGATGCCAGGTACGTATTATTCATCCTCATCACCGGATGTAGCCCCATTTATTAATGAAGGAGATACGGTTGTGGAAGGTGACACTCTTTGCATTATTGAAGCTATGAAAATTATGAATGAAATTGAAGCAGAGAAGAGTGGTACCATTGAAAAAATATTGGTTAAAAATGGGCAATCGGTTGATTATAATCAGCCTCTTTTTTCGATCAATCCATCCTGATCTGAAGCAATTATGTATAAAAAAATTCTAATCGCTAATCGCGGTGAGATTGCCCTGCGGATTATTCGTGCCTGTCATGAGTTGGGATTGAAATCAGTAGCAGTCTATTCCACTGCAGATAAATTTTCTCTCCATGTTAAATTTGCTGATGAAGCTGTATGTATTGGACCTCCTCCCAGCTCAGAATCATATTTAAATATTCCACGGATTATTGCAGCTGGTGAGATTACCAACGCTGATGCGATTCACCCGGGATATGGTTTTCTTGCAGAAAACTCAGAATTCTCAAATATTTGTGAAGACAATGGGTTTGCATTCATTGGTCCTAATTCTGATATTATTAATGCAATGGGTGACAAAGCCCAGGCAAAGAAAACCATGAGTGCTGCTGGTGTTCCGGTAATTTCTGGTAATGAAGGTGTCCTCGCAAATGCCGCAGAAGCGAAAGCCATTGCAAATGAAATGGGATACCCTATAATGCTAAAGGCATCTGCGGGAGGAGGAGGTAGAGGTATGCGCCTTGTTAGTGTAGAAAGTGAACTAGAACATTTATATACTACTGCTAGCAATGAAGCTCTAACTGCTTTTAATAATGGAGACATGTATATCGAAAAATTTGTCGAAAATCCCCGCCATATAGAAATTCAAATCCTAGCCGATTCTCATGGGAATGTTGTTAGTCTTGGTGAGCGGGAATGTTCAATTCAGCGCCGTCACCAAAAACTTTTAGAAGAATCACCATCACCTATTGTGGATGAAGACCTAAGAAAACGCATGAGTGAAACAGCTGTTGCTGGCGCAAAAGCAGTCAATTACGTGGGGGTGGGAACCATTGAATTTTTACTGGATAAAAATAAAGAATTCTATTTTATGGAGATGAATACGCGGATTCAGGTAGAGCATCCTATTACCGAAATGGTTACGGGTGTGGACTTAATTAAACAACAGATTCGGATGCATTCTGGAGAAAAATTTCCAGATTTTCTATATGATATTAAATTAAGGGGTCATTCAATTGAATGTCGTATCAATGCGGAGAATCCAGATATGAATTTTGCGGCATCCCCTCAACGTATTACAAGTTATCATATGCCTGGAGGGAAAGGTGTCCGAGTGGATTCTCATGTCTATTCCGGTTACGAAATTCCAGCTCATTATGATTCCCTCATTGGAAAATTGATCGTCCATTCGCCAAATCGTGAAGGGGCGATAAACCTTATGGAAAGAGCCTTGGAAGAAACGATTATTGAAGGGCCAAAGACGACGATTCCATTCCACCAGGCGATTTTGAAAGATAATAAATTTCGATCAGGAGAATTTGATACAAGTTTCTTGGAATCATTTGAATACAAAAAAAAGGAAAATAAAGGATGATCTTGCCTCAAGATTTAAAATATACCAAAGAGCACGAATGGTTAAAAGTAGATGGTGAAACCGCCATTATTGGGATTACAGAACACGCACAGAGTGAATTGGGCGACATTATTTTTATTGAATTCCCTAATATAGATCAAGAAATTGATAAGAATAAACCATTTGGGACAATCGAAGCAGTAAAGACAGTGGCAGATCTATATGCACCAGTCAGTGGAAAAGTGATTAAAATCAATGAAACTTTAGAAGATAATCCTGAATTTGTAAATTCTGATCCTTATGTTAATGGTTGGATCGTAAAAGTATCCATTTCTGATACATCTGAATTAGAAGAATTAATGTCTGCTGATAAATATGAAGGATTAATAAGATAATGTTAAACGTGCACCAAATTATTCAAGAAAGTGCAGATTTGAAATCTGCAATGCTATCAAAATGTGCAACTGATATTCAATCTGCAGCTGAAATGATGATTGATGCGGTAATAAATGGAAAAAAAATTTTATGGTGTGGGAATGGAGGTTCAGCAGCCGATGCACAACACATGGCCGCAGAACTCATGGGCGGTCTTCGAAATCACGATAGACCTGCCATTGCATCAATTGCTTTGACAACAGATTCTTCTTTTTTGACTGCATGGGCTAATGATACGGGTTATGAATCTATTTTTTCTCGCCAGGTTGAAGGACTTGGAGATGCTGGTGATGTTTTAGTTGCTATTTCTACTAGTGGTAATTCTCCTAATGTGATTCGAGCAATTGAGGTGGCAAAATCCAGAGCTATATCTGTCATCGTTCTTACAGGTAAATCCGCTGGTAAAATGTCTGGCTCTTCTGCTGATATAACTATTTGTATTCCAAGTAATGATACACAGCGAATTCAGGAAGGGCACTTATTAACGGAGCATATCTTATGTGAATTGGTTGAAGCTGCCATCATGGATCAGTAATGGAACAATTTATCCAAGATTATATGAACATGCTTAAACTGGAGCGCAACTTGGCCCGGAATTCGCTGGAATCCTACCAACGAGACCTGAATCAGTATCATAATTTTCTTCAAAAAAAACTTAATATCAAATCTGTCAGAAATGTGACTTTAGGTCATATACGATCTTATATTCGTTATTTGAATGATAAAGATCTGGCTGCTAATTCAGTTAAACGAGCTGTTTCATCCATTCGTACTTATCATAATTTTCTATCTGCAGAAGGGTTTATGCAGGATAATCCTGCCCAATTGCTTGAAACTCCTAAAGTTCCTAAAAAACTGCCCAATATATTGACTGTTCAAGAGATTGATGCGATTCTAAGTATTATACCAGATAATGGGCCTATGGCACTGCGTGATTTAGCTATTTTCGAAATGATGTATTCTTGTGGTCTTCGAGTAACTGAACTTTGTGATTTCAATACTGCAGATATTTTGTGGACTTATAATAAATCTGATCATAACTCACCAATTGATGAGACAGAAATGATACGTGTGAAAGGAAAAGGGAAAAAACAACGATTTGTTCCTATTGGACCAATAGCTCGCGAGAATTTAGAAAATTATCTTAAAAAGGAACGGGAATCATTGAAATGTAAGAACCCAAACGTAGCTGAAGTCTTTCTAAGTCGAAATGGGCGAAAACTCACACGAATGATGATATGGATTCTATTAAAAAAATGGACAAATGCTGCTGACATTTATAAAGAAGTTAGCCCCCACACATTACGCCATTCATTTGCCACCCATTTACTAGAAGGGGGTGCAGACTTGCGTTCCGTCCAGGAAATGTTAGGTCATGCAGATATTACCACTACTCAGATCTATACTCATTTGGATAAAGAACATTTAAAAGAAGTTCATCGTACATATCATCCGAGGTTTGATTAATGTTATTTAGACTCCCACTTGAGGTTTTGGTTTTGTTAATTCCTGTGCTTTTATTTGCACTTGTTTTTCATGAATTTTCTCATGGATGGGTAGCCAATAAGCTAGGCGACCCAACAGCAAAATATGCTGGTCGTCTTACCCTTAACCCGATGGTACATCTTGATATTTTAGGTTCTTTGATGATTCTCTTTGTTGGATTTGGTTGGGCAAAACCTGTCCCTGTCGATTCTCGATATTTGGCAAATCCTCGGATCGATATGATGAAGATCGCTTTTGCAGGTCCAGCCGCTAATTTATTATTGGCATTAATCGCCGGTACCATTATTCGGATAACTGGCTATATGGGAGTTCTCACCAGCATGCTAATTATGTTCACCCAGATTAATATTATGTTAGCAGTTTTTAATATGATTCCCATTCCGCCGTTAGATGGGTCTCAGATTTTTTCAGGACTCATGGTTCGTCATAATCCAGATATTGTTATGAAACTCCAGATGTACGGACCTCAGATTCTTATGGGACTCATCCTTTTTGGCATGTTCACATCATTTTCTCCAATCTGGATGATTATTAGTCCATTCGTAAATTTCTTTATGTTTTTATTTGCGGGAATGTGATGAAGCGTTTTTTTAATCAACTTATTCCTTCACGACGAAATAAACGCTCTTTTATGGGCACGATAGCTACATTGATTGTAGTATTATTCCTTATCAATTATTTATTTAAGGTGGCTCAGGTAGGATAATGAGACTCGTCGAATGTGTACCCAATTTTAGTGAAGGACGTGATGCAGATAAAATTAAAATTATTACGGATGCAATTACCTCAGTAGAGGGGATTACTGTTCTAGATGTGGACCCTGGCGCTGATACAAATCGGACTGTGGTTACTTTTGTTGGATCACCAGATGCGGTTGCTGAGGGAGCCTTTCAGGGCATCAAAGTAGCGGCTGATGTCATTGATATGTCGAAGCATAAGGGTGCTCATCCTCGTATGGGTGCAACGGATGTATGTCCATTCATTCCGGTTTCTGAAGTTTCGGATGAAGAATGTATTAGCCTTTCAAAATCAGTAGGACAACGCGTGGGTGATGAATTGGGAATTCCTGTTTACCTTTATGAAAAATCAACCTTAATTCCGGAGCGTGAGAGCTTGCCCAATATACGCCAGGGAGAATTCGAGGGCTTATCTAAAAAATTATCCAACCCGAAATGGAAACCTGATTTTGGTCCTGCTGATTTGAATGCAAATGCAGGTGCTACGGTAATTGGCATGAGGGATTCTCTCATTGCCTATAATATCAACTTAAATACAAAGGACCATCGTCTTGCTACAGATATTGCTTTTGAACTTCGTGAAAGCGGTAGAAGTAAACGGACTCCCCATCCAGATTCACCGAATTTATTAGATGGAGAGATCGTACGGAATGAAGATGGTAGTCCTGTAAAAAAGAAGGGGATCTTCAAGGATGTCAAAGGGGTAGGGTGGTATATCCAGACTTTTAAGCGCGCTCAAATATCATTTAATTTCAATAATTATAAGGTGTCAGCTGTTCATGATGTATTTGATGAAGCATGCAGATTGGCTGAGGAACGAGGTATTCGAGTTACAGGGAGTGAATTAGTGGGGCTTGTACCTCTGGAGGCGTTACTTATGGCTGGACGTCATTATTTAGAAAAACAGCGCAGAACCACGGGTGTACCTGAACGTGATCTGATTGAGGTAGCAGTTCAGTCTTTGGGTTTAAACGATATAACCCCTTTTGAGCCGGAAGAAAAAATTATTGAGTATGCAGTAGGTAAATCTGCGGGAAAACTTATGTCTTGTACAACAACTGACTTTGTTGATGAATTATCCACAAATAGCCCTGCACCTGGTGGGGGATCTGTCTCTGCATTAGCTGGATCCTTGGGTGCGGCCTTGTCATCCATGGTGGCAGCTTTAACTCATGAAAATAAAGAGTGGTTAGCATTAAAACCGGAAATGGATAAGATTGGAATTAAAGCACAAAAGATTAAGGATCGCCTATCATTTTTAGTGGATGAAGATACAAAGGCCTTTAATAAGCTAATGGTTGCAAATCGATTATCCTTGCGGAACGATGATGAAAAGTCTGAAAGAGCGTCTGCAATACGACAAGCCAATGAATATGCTATTGAGATCCCTTTGGAAGTTGCCATGTTGTGTAGTCGTGTGATCGATCTTACAAAAGTATTAGTAGAAAAAGGGAATCCAAATTCAATTAGTGATGTGAGTGTAGCAGCAGATGTGGCGTTGGCTGGTGTTCGTGGCGCATCGATGAATGTGCTGATTAACCTACCCAATATACAAGATGAAGTCTATTGTAATAATAAAAGAAAAGCTGTTGAAAAATTAATACAAGATGCTGAAACTAAGCGCAATATTGTTTTCGACAAAACTATGAAGATAATCAACTCATGATTAAGCAATTATCAGAAAATCTTCGAAATAAAATTTCTGCTGGTGAAGTTGTAGAGCGACCTGCATCAGTGGTGAAGGAATTAGTTGAAAATAGCCTCGACGGAGGCGCAACTGAAATTTCAATCATAGTGGAAAAAGGAGGGCAGCAACTAATCCAGGTTACAGATAATGGATGTGGAATTCCCAGAGAAGAACTGACCTTGGCATTCGATCGTTATAGCACTAGTAAGATCAATAATATAGATGACCTATCCATGATTGATACTCTGGGTTTCCGCGGGGAAGCACTGGCAAGTATTGCATCGGTTTCACAAGTAAATATAGTTTCTGCTAATAACAGTGCTGAGGGTGCAGAAATGACCATACTGAATGGGGAATTGGGCGATATACAGCCAGCACCAACTGTTAAAGGGACCTCCATAACTATTCGTAATTTATTTTACAATACTCCTGCTCGTAAAAAATTTCTCAAAAGTCCCCGAATGGAATTTCGTAAAGTGGTTGAAATGGTCCGCCGTTTTGCCCTGTCATATCCCGATCGTGTCTTTAAACTGGTATCTGATAATCGGGATATCTTAAATCTCCAACCGGATGATCTTGAAAGTCGCATCGTACATGTGATGGATCCGGCTTATCGGGATCAACTGTTGCCCTTGAATTTCACCAAAGGGGATTATATTATTTCCGGATTTTTAGGCAATCTCAACCTGATCCGCTCCCGTCCCGGTGAACAATACATTTTCTTGAATGATCGTTATATCCAAAATCGACTTATGAATTCCAGTGTTTATGGCGCCTATAAATCCATCATTAATCGGGGTGAATTCCCATTTTTTACCCTCAATATTTGTGTGCCCCATGACCAGGTGGATGTAAATGTTCATCCCATGAAAACGGAAGTTCGTTTCAAGGACGAATGGAGGATCTACCACGTACTGAAGTCTGCCGTGGAAGAGGCACTTAATCCCATTTTATATACGATCCCTGATTTTGAGAAACCGAACCTGGGCAGTCAGTTTGATTTCCCCACAATATTCACTCCACCGGAAGGACAATCCAACCCTGATCAGCAGGGGTTGGAACTATCTGCATCCTCTGATACCACCATTAAATTTCAACCAGCGGTGGATCGGGCCAAGTCCTATGCATCTAAGTTGGCTTCCCGTCCTGAGCCGGATTCAGGGAAGGTGGATTTGGAGAATATCTGGCAGGTTCATTCCAAATATATCGTATCGCCCATCTCCAGCGGATTAGTAATAATCGATCAGCACGTGGCCCATGAACGAGTCCTGTTCGAAGAAGCCATGGCGTCCTTCGATGCCAATGCAATGGCCGCTCAAACATTACTTTTCCCTGAAGTGATGGAATTCTCTCCCGATGATTTTTCCACTTTATTGGATGTATTGCCTTATTTGGAAAAAATGGGTTTTCGTATGAAGGAATTTGGGAAGAATATAGTCATGATTGAAGCTATCCCATCTGAAATGTCCTGGGGGAATGAAAAGAGTATTATTCGTGAAATGCTGGATAATTATTTAGAGACCCAGAAGAAATATGCATCCTTTCAGGAAGCATTGGCTGCAAGTTTTTCTTGTAAAGCGGCGGTGAAGGCGGGGGATGTGCTGAATACGGATGAAATGCGGGAATTGGTGAATCGCTTATTTGGGACGAAACATCCCTATTACTGCCCCCACGGCCGACCCATCATTGTCCAGTTATCTATGGATGAACTGGATCGAAGATTTGAGCGTATTTAATTATTATTATCCACTAGTCGTTTAAAGAATAAGGCAATTCCAACGACCTTAATTATACTTTAGCCGTAGTTGGGCAACATAATAATGACATTCAAAAAAAACAGAAATAAAATACTAACCATAATTGGTCCCACCGCCAGTGGAAAAACAACCATAGTAGTCCAATTGGCCAAATTATTGGATGGTGAAGTGGTAGGGTTAGATTCAAGGCAAATCTATAGCGGTATGTCCATTGGTACGGCACAGCCATCATTAGAAGAACAAGGCGGGATCCATCATCACTTATTTGGCATCAAACCACCGAATCAAACAGTGGCTGCAGGCACCTATGCATCCTTAGTGATGGATGCAGTGAAGGAGATCAAATCCAGAGGGAAAATACCCATAATTTGTGGGGGATCTGGGCTCTATTATCGTGCATTGGTCAATGGGATATTTGTAGGAAGCATAACTAATCAAGTTATTCGAGATCGATTAGAGAAGGAATATGATATAAATGGTCCCGATGTCATGATGGATCGTTTAAAGGCAGCGGATCCTGAATATGCAGAATTGGTCCATCCCAATAATAAAAAGCGACTCGTTCGGGCGTTAGAGATTGTAGAAACCACGGGACGCTCTCCTTCCGATCATTTTGAATCTCAGAAAGAGTTGGTACCACCCAAGTTAAATCTTTTTTCTGTCTATTTGGATTGGGATAGGGATATATTGCGTGAACGGATCGCCAACCGGACCAAAACCATGTTATCTGATGGGTGGATTGATGAGGTCAAACAATTATTGGCCAATTTTCCTAACGAGCATCTTCATCCTCTGGATTCCATTGGTTATCGACAGATCATAGCTTATTTAGATGGTGAATTATCTAAAGAAGAGGTAGAAGAAGAGATCATAATCAAAACACGTCAATTTGCCAAACGGCAAATCCAGTGGTTTAGTAAGGAGTCTATAGATCTTAGAGTAGACATGAGATCAGATCGATCATTGGCCAAAATAACCCAGTTTATTCTAGATAAAACTTGATAGTTAGTATCAAGGTAGAAGTAATAAGGGAGGACTTTCTAACCTTGTTTTTTATTCTTTGTTCCTTTTAAATTTAATAGTCCTTTAAGCCGTTCCAGAGAGAAGGTAAGGGCAGCAAATTAACCTCCGATTAGAGTTCTTTTGGAACGGAATCTAGCTGCCCGGAGGTTTTTTATTATCAGGAGGTGTCCATGGCATCACCACGCACAAAGCAGGTAATGGATACGGTAGCTGTTAATCGGTCTGTGACGCGCTTGGCCCATGAGATCCTCGAGCGTAACGGTGGTGACCAGATTATGCTTATTGGAATCCTTACCCGTGGCGAACCTCTCGCAAAGCGGCTCCAATCTCTTATTCAAAAAATTGCTGATACTGAAGTTATTATCGGTTCGGTGGATATTACCTTTCACCGAGATGATTTCCGGGAACGGCTAGTCGTCCCTCAGGTGAAAGGGACAAATATCAATGAAAATATAGATGATAAGGTTGTGGTTCTTGTAGACGATGTCCTGTTCACGGGCCGAACCATCCGCGCTGCCATGGATGAATTAAATGCCTTCGGTCGACCCAAAAGCGTCCAGTTGGCGGTACTTGTGGATCGTGGTCACCGGGAATTGCCTATCCGTGCGGACTTCGTGGGAAAAAATATTCCCACCCATGAAGGAGAACATGTAGAAGTACTCTTAACTGAAGTGGATGGTAAAGACAGAGTGACCTTAATACGTCATGGTGAGGATAATTAATGATGCATAAACATTTACTCGGGTTAGAAAATTATCCGGCTGAAGATATCCAGACCATTATCGATACGGCATTCAGTTTTCGTGAAGTGTTGGATCGACCTATCAAAAAGGTGCCGTCCCTCCAGGGGAAGACAATAGTGAATCTCTTTTTTGAAAATTCCACACGAACGCGCATTAGCTTTGAACTGGCTCAGAAAAGGCTAAGCGCTGATACAGTGAACTTTTCCGCATCCTCATCTAGCTTGCAAAAAGGGGAAACATTTAAGGATACAGCCCAAAATATTGAAGCTATGAAAATCGATGCGGTGGTGATGCGCCATCCCACGCCGGGGGCACCACTTCATCTTACTAAGCATATTGACGCTATCGTTATTAATGCGGGGGACGGGATCCACGAACATCCCACCCAAGCTATCCTGGATATGACCAGTCTTCATGAAAAATTTGGTTATTTGAAGGGACTCAAGATCGGCATCATTGGGGATATCTCCCACAGCCGTGTGGCTCTGAGTAATATCTATGGACTGAAATCCATGGGTGCCGAAGTAACCTTATGCGGTCCCGCCACATTGATACCACCTCATGCAGAGAAGTTGGGTGTGAATGTGAATTACAACTTGGATGAAGTGATCGAATGGGCCGATGCCCTAAATGTTCTGCGGATTCAGCGTGAACGAATGGGAGGTGGTTTATTGCCCTCGATAAGAGAGTATCGCAACTTATTTGGCATAACACCGGAAAGATTGGAAAACCATAAAAAGGAATTAGTCATCATGCATCCGGGTCCGATGAACCGCGGTGTGGAAATTGATAGTGCCATAGCAGATAGCGATCAAGCCATTATTCTGGATCAGGTTTTAAACGGTGTCGCCTCAAGAATGGCCATTCTTTACCTCCTTTTAGGCGTGAAAGAGGAAGAAGGAAAAAATTAAGATGAACATTGCAAAATTGAAAAAACATGTTGTATTAAGAGGTGGTACGGTCCTAGACCCGGTAGAGGGAACTGAGAAAAAAGGGGACGTCTTAATCGAGAATGGTAAGATCAAATTAGTGGGTAAGGTAGACTCACCAAAGTCCGCACAAGTGGTGGATTGCAAAGGTTTGGTAGTGACCCATGGATTTTGTGATGTCCATGTTCATTTTCGTGAGCCGGGCCGTGAGGATAAAGAAACATTAGAAACTGGATCGATGGCTGCTTTGGCTGGGGGATTCACAAGAGTCTGCGTCATGCCCAATACGGATCCCCCTCTGGATTCACCAGAATCCATTCGCTATACAGTAGATCGAGCGGAGGAATGCCCTATACATATTCATCCCATTGGTGCCATTACAAAAGGGCAGGATGGGAAAGAATTAACGGAAATGGGTGCTATGCTAGCTGAAGGGGCTGTGGCCTTTAGTGATGACGGCCTACCTGTGACGGACAGTAGTATGATGCGAAATGCATTGGATTATACAACCATGTTTGATATCCCAGTAATTAACCATGCAGAAGACATGTGTCTCAAAAAGAATGGTGTCATGCATGAAGGCACGGTTTCCACTCATTTAGGTCTGCCAGCTAGCCCTGATATTACAGAATCCAATATGATTCACAGAGATTTGGAATTGACTGAATTGACTGGTGCGCGATTGCATGTGCCTCACGTGAGTTCAGCTAAATCAACAGATCATATCCGTGTCATGAAGAAAAAGAATGAAAAGGTCACGGCAGAAGTCACACCCCATCATTTGTTTTTTACAGATGAAGACCTTGTTACTTTTGATACAAATTTAAAGGTTTCGCCTCCTCTCCGCACCGAAAAAGATAGGAAAGCTCTGATTAAAGGAGTAAAAGATCATACCTTTGATTGTATTGCTACTGACCATGCGCCACATACTATTGAAGAAAAAGAAGGAACTTTTGATTTGGCACCCTTTGGAATGATTGGATTAGAATCCTGTTTTGGTGCTGTGAATCGTGTTATGGTGAAAGAGAATAAAATGGATCAAGTAAGTCTAATCAAGATGCTTACCACAAAACCAAGAGAGATTATGGGCTTTGATAACAATTTGCTGGAAGCAGGTACGGAAGCAGAATTGACAATATTTGACCGGAATGCATCTTGGACCTTTAGTGTGGATGATATTAGATCAAGATCACAGAATTCACCTTATGTGGGCCAAAAAATGTTTGGCCGCGTAAAATACACTATTACAAAGGGCTATTTATCTACAATCTAGGGAAATTTTCTATTTGAATTATAGTTGACTATGATGAAAAGCATAGTCTAATATTACAGGCTAATTTTGAACCAAAAATTATGAAAACAAGATCACTAAAAGCAGCAGAAATTCAGAAAGAATGGTATGTAGCAGATGCCGAGGGGAAAACCTTGGGTCGATTCGCTAGTGAAGTTGCAAAAATTTTACGAGGTAAGCATAAACCCACCTTTACACCGAATTTGGATATGGGCGATTTTGTAGTGGTAGTTAATGCTGAAAAAGTCAAGTTATCTGGAGCGAAAGAAACGGATAAAACTTACTTTAAACATTCTGGCTATATTGGTTCAACAACCTTTACAAAATTAGATCATATGCGTCGGACCCATCCTGAACAAATTGTAGAAAAGGCTGTTTGGGGTATGTTGCCGAAAAACCGATTAGGAAGAGCCATTATTAAACACCTAAAAGTATATGTTGGTATTGATCATCCTCATGTGGCTCAACAGCCTAAGAAATTGGATATTTAATGGCAACTGCAGTATATAATGCTGTTGGTCGCCGTAAGGAATCTGTGGCCCGAGTATTGATGAAACCTGGGAAAGGTGAAATTTCAATTAATAGCCGCCCCTTTAAGGATTATATTTGTCGGGAAAGTCTCGCTATTGTTGTTACTCAGCCCTTGGATATTACGAATCAACGGGAATCCTATGATATCACTGTGAACGTAAATGGTGGTGGATTAACGGGACAAGCTGGAGCTATTCGATTAGGGATTGCCCGTGCTCTGAATGAAGTTAGCAAGGACTTCCGCAATACTTTGAAAGAAGCAGGTTATCTTACTCGTGATGCACGGGAGGTTGAACGTAAAAAATATGGTCAGCCTGGTGCTCGAAAAAAATTCCAATTCTCCAAACGTTAGATTATAATGGAAAAAATTAAATTCGAAGATTTGTTGGGTAGTGGTGCCCATTTTGGCCACGTGACTCGCAAATGGAACCCTAACTATAAACCCTATATTTTGATGGAAAAGAATGGGGTTCATATTATTAACCTAGATGAGACGATTCGTCATTTATACCGTGCGGTTGATTTTATTCAGGAAAAAGCAAAAAAGAAGGGTGAATTCCTTTTTGTTGGTACCAAAAAACAAGCCAGAGATATTGTTCAACAAGAAGCAGATCGCTGTTCCATGTTTTATGTGGTTGAGCGTTGGCTTGGTGGTACGTTAACCAATTTTACAACGATCAAGAAAAGTATTAAACGTTTAAATCTTCTTGAAAAAGAAGGTTCTCAGATTTATGAGAACCAGACTAAAAAAGAGATTCAGATGCTTAACCGCGAACGAATTAAGTTATCGGATCAACATCGCGGGATTAAAGATATGCGTCGTTTGCCAGATGCGGTCATTATCGTGGACGCGAGTCTTGAAACTACTGCTGTAAAAGAAGCAAGTGTGTTGGGCATTCCAATAATTGCTATAGTGGACTCTAATACGGACCCAACTCCGATCCAGTATCCAATTCCTGCTAATGATGATTCCATTCGCACTATTCAATTGATTATGAACGTTGTTGCAGATACAATTATGGAAGTCTCTGCAAAAAAAGCCAATAACTCAGATGATAAAGATACAAAAGATGCTATAGTTAATGTGTCCAAAACTGAGGAGGTGGCCACAAAAGAAACTGCTTTAGAAGAAATATCTAAAAAAGAAAAAGTTGAAAAGCCGGATGAGAAACTTGAAGAGACCAAATGACCATTGATGCCAAAATTGTAAAATCATTACGCGATAAAACAGGCGCTGGAATGATGGATTGTAAAAAGGCCTTGGTGGAGACCAAGGGTAATTTAGATAAAGCGGTTGATCATCTTCGTAAATCAGGTATTGCTAAAGCGGAAAAGAAAGGTGAACGAATAGCCAAAGAAGGTCTAGTCTTTTCTTATATCCACCATGGAGGTCGATTGGGTGTTTTGGTTGAATTGAACTGTGAAACTGACTTTGTGGCTAAAACAGAGGGATTCTCTGATTTAGCACACAATTTAGCAATGCAAGTAGCAGCAACAAATCCGTTGTCTATTGGTCGTGAAGATATTGACAATACTATTCTAGAACGTGAAAAGGCTATTTATTCTGATCAAGCTAAAGAATCAGGAAAGCCTGAAAATATTATTGACAAAATGGTAGATGGTCGTATTGAAAAATTTTATGCTGAATCATGTCTTTTGGAACAGCAGTTTATTAAAGATCCAGATAGAAAAATAGGTGATCTTATGACTGAAGCTGTAGCGACTTTGGGTGAAAACATTGTTATAAATCGTTTCATCCGCTTTGCCGTCGGTGAATCCTCTCTCAACGGACAACTTCTGTAATTATTCTATGTCGAGTCCTGTTTACAGGCGAATCCTTCTTAAACTGAGTGGGGAGGTGCTTTCTGGTGAGCAGGGTTTTGGTATTGATCCTGCCAAGGCAGCCCAGCTTGCTGAAGAAATTAAATCTGTCCATGAAATGGATATTGATATAGGCCTTATTATAGGAGCCGGAAATATTTTTCGTGGGATGCAGGCAGCCAGTAAAGGTATGGATAGAGTCACTGGTGATTATCTTGGCATGCTTGCCACCATTATGAATGCCATCAGTGTTCAAGATGCATTAGAAAAAGCAGGTGTGGAATCTCGAACACTAAGCGCCATTACAGTTTCCCAGATTGCAGAACCTTATATTCGTCGCCGAGCATTACGTCATCTAGATAAAAAGCGTGTCGTAATAGTAGCCGGCGGTACGGGAAATCCATATTTTACCACAGATACGGCAGCAGCATTGCGAGCAACGGAATTGAAAGCTGAAGTGCTTTTAAAAGGAACTAAAGTGGATGGTGTCTATGATAAAGATCCAGTCTTAAATTCAGATGCGGTTCGATTTAATAAAATTTCTTTTTCTGAAGTGCTAACAAAGAATCTTCGTATAATGGATTTAACTGCGATTACGCTATGCAAAGAGAATGTATTGCCAATTCGTGTTTTTAATATAAACAATGAGGGTGATTTGAAGCGTTTGGTCGAAGGTGAAGATATTGGAACAATTGTTTTTGATTAATTATGTTGCAAGAAATATATAAAGATGCAATTCATAGAATGGATCAGGCCGTTGAACATACGCGGATGGAATTGGCTAAAGTCCGTACAGGTCGGGCAAATCCTGATCTACTCAATGGGATTCAAGTTGAATATTATGAATCTATGATGCCATTAAACCAGGTATCTACAATTTCTGTACCTGAACCGCGGTTAATCACATTACAGCCGTTTGAAAAAACTTTGATCCCGATTATTGAAAAAGCTATTATGAATTCTAACCTTGGTCTTACTCCAAGCAATAATGGTAATTCAGTTTTAGTGCCAATACCTGCTCTGTCTGAAGAACGTCGTAAGGATTTAATTAAGTATGTTCATCAATTAATTGAAGACGGTCGAGTGGCTGTTCGTAATGTGCGCCGTGATGCCCTTCATCATGTGAAGGAATTTGGAAAGGAAGAACATGTTTCTGAAGATGAAATTCATCGGCAGGAAACTGAAATACAAACACTAACAGATAAGCATGTTACATCATTAAATGAAATGCAAGATCATAAAGAAAAAGAGTTATTGGACTTCTAGTCTCATAATAAAAATTATAGATATAAAAAAGCCCTCCGTAATAATGCGCAGGGCTTTTTTATTTTATATATTGAATAATGAAAATGGGTTATTCACATTTTGAAAATCCACACCCAGGGCATGTTACGCAACCAGCTTCATGCATTACTGAACTGCCACAATCGGGGCAGGTTGTGATATTTTTAAACGTGAAATCCGTTACTTCTTGATTATGTTTGGTGACTTCTTCTGTAGTTGCCATAGTGATGTGTGTTCTCCGATTATCGTCGGTCTCGACATCTGTGTTGCCGGATACACGGCTTTCAGGGTTTTCATTGAGATAGTCATCCAGTGCTTTACCAATTGCATCTGGGGTTGATAAGATTAATCTGCCATCTTCCCAAGTTGGGTTTGGTCCGCTAATACCCTTTAATTGTTTTATGATGGCATTAGGATCGATTCCGGAACGAAGTGCCAAAGAGATCAATCGACTGATGGCCTCTGACTGGGCTGCCGCATTTCCACCGGCTTTACCGATGGTTGTGAAGACTTCACATAATCCGTTTTCATCTTTGTTGATGGTAATATAGAGTGACCCTTCACCTGTACGAATACGTCTCGTTGTTCCGGCCGTTATATTGGGACGAAAGCGTGGTCTTTTTTCTACTTTTTTTGCAATTTGAGGATCCACTGTGTCTACGGGTGTCGCAGTTACAGGTTGTGGTGATTTAGTTTCCTTTTCCTCTTTCTTATCTTCGGTTAATAAGATTCCCTCACGGGAGCCTTCACGATAGACTGTAATTCCTTTTAGGCCAGCTTTATAGGCTGTCATATAAATATCAGCAACAGTTTCTTCCTGGATATTCGCTTTTAGGTTTACTGTGGATGAAATTGAACTATCGATATATTTCTGGATAATGCCTTGCATTTTTACCCGAAAATACGGATCAATATCGTGGGAGGTAACCACGTATTCCGGAAGATTTTCGTCATTTCCGAAAAGTTTCTCAATGATGGGATGAAATACTTTGTACTCATCGAACTCACGACCAAAACCGTCATTCTTTTTTACACGCCGTTTATAAGATGTGGCAAAGATAGGTTCGATTCCAGAAGTTACACGCGCAACAATAGCGCCGCTTCCAGTAGGTGGAACAGTAAGAACAGTTGAATTCCGAATGCCATTTTTCCTAATCTTATCTTTCAAGTGACGAGGTAGGTTTTTAATGAATTTGCTTTTTCTGAATCCAGCCCAGTCAAAGTATGGAAAAACACCTTTTTCTACAGCAAGGTCAACACTAGTTTCGTAAGCTGTATCTCGAAAAATTTGCATGACCTGGTCCACTGTTTGTAGCGCATCTTCACTATCATATTTGATGCCCATACGAACCATCATATCACCCAATCCGAGGATCCCAAGACCTACACGGCGGTCATTTTGGGCATTCTGTTTTTGAGTATCCAAAGCATGACGATCTAGGTTGTAATCAATTACATTATCTAGAAAACGAGTAGCAATGACAACTGTTTCTTTGAATTCATCGATCTTAAAATTGCCTTCAGCATCCACGAATCGTTCGAGGTTTAAGGATCCTAAATTACAGCAGCCACCATCAGGAAGAGGTTGTTCTGCACACGGATTTGTAGATACGAGTGGACTGCAATATTCTGCATTGTGGTAATCGGTCATTGTATCCCAGAATAAGAGCCCTGGTTCCGCACTGGAGTGTGCATGTGCAATGATTTTTTCCCAAAGCTGTTTGGCGTTCACTGTTTTATATACAGTTTCTTCCCATTTGAGATCAAATTCGGTATCATTTTCCACTGCTTCCATAAAATCGTGAGTAAGTAGTACAGAAATATTGGAATACTTTACCATATTGATATCATGGGTTTTAATCTCAATAAATTTTTCAATATCAGGATGATCTATCCTTAGAGTCTGCATGTTAGCGCCTCGACGACCATGCTGTGCAATAGTATTTGTGTTTTCACTAAATAGATTCATAAAGCCTACGGGACCACAGGATTCTCCACCGGTGCCTTTAATCGAATCACCAGAAGGTCGGAGTACAGATAAGTCATGACCGCAGCCACCTCCATACTTATAGGTTCGAGCTTCTTGTTCGATGGTTTTATAAATAGCGTTGATTGAATCATTCTGTATACCAACAACGTAACAATTATTCAAGGTGGTGGTAATATCCTCTCGGCCAGCACCATGCATAATGCGTCCACCAGGGGTAAATTTGAAATTTTCTAATATAGAATAAAATTTCTTCTCCCATGTTTTCCGAAGGGCATTGGTACGTTCAACAGAAGCCAGTGCTTTGGCCTGGCGCTGCCATAATTCATAAGGATGACTTTCCCATGGGGCGAGGTATTTATTTTTTAGAACGTCGGCACCGAGTGTATCGCCTTCGTAATAGTTTTCTATTTGATAAGGAGTGAATTGGTTAGACGTATCCTGTTCATCGACCTCTTTGGTCAATTCACGTACCGTCTCTTCTACAATGGTGTTGAGTTTTCCCGAAGACTTTTTTCCTGCGGGAAAATTGAGTTCAATCGCTTCAGCCATTTACAACATTCCTTTTTTGGTATGTGGTTCTAGTTAGAAAAAACGAGGTTTTATTTCAGGCTGACAATCGAAAAAGTGATAAACGACTTGGTTGGCACGACAAATATATACACGTCAAAAAAACTACCCAAGAAGAAAAGTAAAAAAACTGAAAATACCCTCAATAAATTTTTTAATTCTTGTAGTTTTCCACAATTTATCCACACTCACAATAAAATTTTTAATAAAAGATAAAAGGGAAAACTAGGAATATATTTTTCAATGAAACTTTTATCTGAGAGAGATATAATTTATTCCTTAGAATTTGGAATGGAAACGCTGGAGCAAGTAATAAATCTATTATATATTCAAAACTTATGCGGGCGTCGTATAATGGCTATTACCCGAGCTTCCCAAGCTCGTGACGTGAGTTCGATTCTCATCGCCCGCTCGCCATCTGAAAATTAATTTCTGAGAATAAACTTTTATTTATTAACTTTAGCTTGAAACAAATAATAGTAATGAATAATACAATTAATATAGAATTAACTTAGACCTGCAATTTAAAGCGAAGCAAAGTTTTGAAGCTTTAGAAGAGGCAATTAAGAAGATAGATTAAAACTAATCACTAATTATTAGTGCAAATAAAATACATAACTTTATTAGTAATATTTTTTGCATGTGCCAGTGTAACAGATAGCCCTAAACCTGATAATGCTGACTCTGCACGTGAAGCATTTGAATCTTTGGATGAAGAGGTGGGAGTAACGCAAGTAGAGAAAGACTTATCAGGTTTAACTAAAGAAGCAACCGGGAGTATTCGAGATTTATCCGTTATTTCTGATCCTACAACCTCTGAAAAAAGTGAATATAATACAGGTAAACCAGGATGGATAGAAGTAGAGGAAACCCGTATTTTTTCAAATTCTGTTTCACCAGATCAAGCAAAAAATGAGCTACTCCAAACTCTGCGCAATACAGCAGTAAGTAAAAAAGTTTCTAATACCCTAGAGATAACATCTCTTCTTACAGATATGATGTCAGAAGCTAGTGGCGTTTTATATGAACAAACTGCATGGTCAGGATTTTTTAGGAGCACAGTCTCAGGTGCTATTACAGCTGAAGAATTATTAATTGATAGATTAAAGCCAATTGATAATCTTAATAGCTATGAAAAAACAATAAGACTCAAAGCGTATGTTGAGCCAGTTGAAGGGCAACGTGACCCAGGCTTTAATATTGATGTTTCTATCGAAAATAATTTACTGAAAAATGGAGATGAACTTGCATTTAATGTAACTCCAAGTAAAGATTGTTATATCTATGTATTTAATTTTATGGCAGATCAAAATGCATTTTTAATGTATCCGAATGAGTACATGAAACAGAACTTCATTAAGGCAAAAACGACATTGGAAATCCCTGACCCTGCTATTAGAAAGCATATTTCTTTTAAAGTTGGAACATTACCTGGACAAGATATAAGTACAGAATCTATTTATATAGTTTGTACGAAAGAATCAGTGAAATTAATTGAAGGTTTTCCAATGATAGGTACATCTATGCCTGTTTTATCAAGAAATAGTAAAACTTTCATAGAACTTCAGCGCTGGCTTACTAGTATTCCTCTTAATCGTAGGATAGAAAAGAATATAATCTATCATATATCTAATTAAATCTAAAATCCCATGAATTCACGAATTCTAATATTATTTACTCTTTTAATCATTACAAATTGTGATGAAATATTTGACATATTTCCACCAGAAATCGACCTAATAAGTCCTAAAGATAGAGTGCTTATTGAGAATTCAGCTAAATTTATTGTAACAGCTAGTGATAATAAAGGATTGGATAGAGTTGAATTTTCTTTAGCAGATAAAGTAACTGGGAATAAAGTGGAAGAAACGTTTACCACTGAGCCATATGAAATTGAATTGACTAATATTCAAACCTGGAAGCAAATTCAATTTGAAGCTGTTGCTTATGATGATGTAGGTAATTTTTCATCTGTAGATAAGCAATATCTAATTCAAACATCTGTAGATAATGCTAAATTAAAAGTATTATCTCCAAATGGTGGAGAGATATGGCAAACTGGAAGTACTAAAGTTATTCGATGGTCGAGTGTAGATGTTGTTGGGTCTATTTCAATTGAACTATTTAGAAGTAATAATTTTATTACTAATATTACCAAAAGCACTAATAATAATGGTGCGTTTGATTGGGCAATTCCTGATGCGTTAAGCGCGAATGCAAATTATAAAATTAAAGTTAGTTGGAATGAATATGTGTCCATCTATGATGAAAGCGATAGCTTTTTTAGTATTACAAAACCGACTTCAACCAACAGTATAATTAATAATGATTAAATATTTTCACTTTTACTTTATTCTTCTATTATCCATAAATAGTTTTTTAATTGCTCAAGAAACTGTGCTCCCTAGTCAACAGCAAGCTATTAATACATTAGCAGTTGATTTGGGTTTTTCTGAAAAAGGTTTAGATGAATATATTCAAACAAAATTTGGGAAACCTTTATCGAAGTTAACTAAAAAACAAGGTTCAGAATTAATTGTGGAGTTTACTGAAGCTCCTAATTCATCATTTTTAGAAAATAAATTAATTAAATATAATAATTCTACTAATCAACTGACTATTATTCCAGCAACACTAGGGCAAGGTTTTTCTGCGAAAAACACTCGTAGGGCTTGGTTAGCAGCAGCTTGTCTGTACCCAGCTAGTGCATTATTATGGGCGGGTGGCTATGTAGTGCTGGGGCGAGATATTATTGCTCTTATGACTTTTTATTTAGTTGCTCAAAATCAAACAATGAAAAGATTAAATCAAATTGAAGTATCTGTTCAGGCTTATGACGCAACAGGAAATCCAAAATGGACATACTCTCCAGGAGAAAGAGGTCAAATAATTATGACTTTGATCAATCAGGGTTCCAAACGTGCTAAAGGGATTAAGCCTAATATTAAATTAGAATCTATTGTTATAGATAACCAATTTGGTCAACTAAGCGTTCAAACAAAGGGTAATAAGAATCAAGATAGTCTTGAGCCTGGAGAGTCTATGAGTATTGCCACGACATTTGAAATTCCAGCTAGTTATCCAGCTACTTCGATTGATGTTCGTGGTTCTATCTCAAAAACTTTGTATGGTAATGTCCCTTTGAAAATAGAAGGAACTGAACCCAGAATATATGTTTCCACAGCAACTTCATATGTAGCAGAAATTGATATAGAAAAGAAGATACCCATTGGTAAAAAGAATAAAAATGCGTTTGCTGTTGTTTTTGGGATTGAAGTGTACAAGAATGTTTCTTCCGTTACTTATGCAAATCGCGATGCTTATTGGATGCGTGAATATTTTGAAAAAACTTTAGGTGTGCCATCAAAAAATATATACTACAAAACAAACTCTGATGTAAGTCAAGCTGAGTTTAGTAAGGTATTCTCAGAAGGCGGTTGGCTTGATAAGCGTATAAAGGATGGTCAAAGTGATGTGTTTGTTTATTATGCAGGTCATGGTGCGCCAGATATCAAAAAAAATAAAGCTTACTTAATTCCTTTTGATGGAGATCCGAATTATGCTTCTCAGACTGGGTACGAAGTAGATGTTTTATATAAACAATTAGGTCAGTTAGAATCTAGAAATACTACAGTATTTTTAGATGCTTGTTTTAGTGGTGCAAATAGAGAAAATGAAATGTTACTAGCTGGAGCTAGACCGGTCTTTATTGAGGTTAAATCGGGAATACCAGAGAATGTATCCGTTTTTGCGGCTGCTGGCTCAAAACAGATATCTTCATCCTGGAATGAGAAGAAGCATGGCTTGTTTAGTTATTTTTTAATGAAGGGTATGGGTGGTGAGGCAGATAGCAATAAAGATAAAAAAATCTCAATGGGAGAATTAGGTGATTATATTTCAGAAAATGTTTCTGGTATGGCAGGTATGCTAGATCGAGAGCAGTCACCTGAATTAAAAACGATTGATAATTCAAAATTATTAATCAATTACTAAATTTTAGTTAATTGTAAATGTTTAAGCATATTTATTTGTTTAACTCGTGTCATGAGTTCGATTCTCATTGCTTGCTCTCTCCGTTTCAAACTAAAGTAATGTAATAAAAGTGGCATGTTTGATTACATGACACCCTTTAGTTCTGTTCACTCATTATTGAATACTTTATGAAAGAGATTGGCTATTATTTTGGGTAACTTTTAGCATGAAATTTAGATATCCATTAATTTGTATCAACTTATTGTTGGTATCCTGCGCAATGTTTATAAGTGACTATTCGAGCGCAAAAAAAGCCTTAAAAAACAAGCAATATGATTCTGCTGTGTACTATGTTTCAAGATCGTTGAATGCTAAACCCAACAAGAAAAAAGCTATCAAATTATTGGAAATAGCATATCCCCAGGCTGTAAAATATCACCAACAAAAGATCAATAGGTTAAATACGCAAAAAGGTTCCACGAGTCATGAGGAATATTCAATCACCAATACGGCTGGTGCTAAATCTTATACAGGCTGGAGTAACGCTTGGCAAAAATTTACCACCACTAGCGCCGGTCCTTTGAAAAGTATAACGTTAAAATTGGAGAATACACACGCAACTGAAAATTATAATCTTTATCTTGATTTGTATTCAATGGATAATTCTCCGAGTAATGCTAATCCTGTAAATAAATTTTTAGGAAGTCCAGTCCTCACATCCAATATAAGCAAAATTTCATCAAATACTTCTTCTCCCACTGATTTTACATTTATTTTTCATTCAGATGTAAATCTAAGTGCCAATACAAGTTATTATTTTTGGTTAAAAAGTGACGGTTATAGCGGCAGGATTTATATGAATTACGGAGAGGAAAACGGGGGGTCTGGAAATAATTTTGGGAGTTTATATCATAAAGTTGTTATTGATGGTTCCAATGAGAATAAGGCAAAATGGCCTCAATTGGTTGATGAATATGAGGCACTAATAAAACTTGGCTCCGAAATAAATAGGCTCCGTCCTGTATTGTTGAGTGCAGTGAATTATAACCTTATTTTGACCGCTGGTGATTATACGGCTGAACTGGCAGAAGCTAGACCTCGGGCAGCAGATTATCATTATACTAAAGGAATGGATTATCGTGAAGATATAGCTAAGCAAAGCCAGAAACAGGCGGCAATTAATTTCAAATTGGCACTGAAATATATGCCGGGCTACATGAACGCTCAGGAATTATATGAAGAGACCAAAGCCGCGGGGACCTTTACATTGCTCATTATGCCATTTGATGGGCCCGATAACATTACTGGATTTATCAGAGATCAAATGATGAAGAATCAAAGCAATGCTTCTAAAGAATTTTTAGAGATCGTTAATCGTGATCAGTTAGAAACAATCCTTAATGAGTTTGCATTAGTGCAAAGTGGAATAACTGAAAATAACTATATGGAAGTTGGAGAGCTATCGGGTGCGGATCATATTCTAAGCGCCACTATTGTTACGACTCATAGTCCTGTACAAAAAATTACTGATAGAAATATAAAACAACAGAGACAAGTAGTTTTATCAACAGAGGAAGTGGTGGATTCTGCTGGCGTAACACAAACCATAAAAATTAAAGGAACGGTTAAGGCTACTGTTCAACATTTCAAAAAACGTGCTGGAGCTTCTTTAATCCTATCCTATAAAATTACTGATTTGAACGATAATCAGATTATTTATAGGGGCACTGTAGATGGAAAAGAAAATTTTTTCAATGAATGGGCTATCTATAAAGGAGACAAGCGAGCTTTAAATAGTTATTACGAACGGTTAGTCAATAATAAGGAAAGATTTGCTCCAGATGCTGAAACCCTCATTCTAAAGATTGCAAAATCAACTTCAATTAAATTCCAACGTAAGGTTGCAAATCATTATTCCAACTGAGAGATTACTCTACTAATTAAGAAAATTAATTAAGGACATACTGTTGTTCTATCACTCACGCCGTTTGAAATTTATCTTTGGATCCGTCCTTTCTTTTTTGACCTTATTTTTATTGTTTCGGTTGGCGTTTATTTGGGTATTTAAATCTGGAATGACTGGTACTCATTCCGAATTGATTCGTGCTTTTTGGATCGGTATGAGATTCGATCTCCGATTAGCCTGTTTTATTTTACTGCCACTTGGCTTGGCCTTCATGATCCCTGTAATAAACCCCATGGCTCAGTCCGTATTAAGAAAAATGGCACGTATTTATTTATGGTTAGTCACAATCTTAGTGATCTTTCTGTATGCCTTTGATTTTGGAAATTATGCCTATATGGACCAACGTCTAGATATTTCATCAATAAAATTATTAGAGAATCCGCTGATTGCCATGGGTATGGCTTGGGAATCTTATCCTATGGGATGGCTATTGTTAGGCTTAGCCGTTCTAATTGGGTTGACCTTGAGCGGTATCAATCGTGCATTCCGTTTTTTGGATGACAGACCAGCTTTTTTCAGGTTTCGCCATAAGGTTTTTGGATTTACCATGGGTGGGCTCATTTTCCTTTTTGCCATGTGGGGAACCTTTCGTCAGTACCGGCTCTTATGGAGTGATGCGCATTTTAGTGAAGATCCATTTATTGTCGCGGCGAGTCTGAACCCAATTCTTTACTTTAACGAGACGCTCTCATTTGTTTTAGAGGATTTCAATGAAGAAGAGACACGAAAATATTATGACCTAATGATAGAGGAATTGAATGTAAGTGAACCAGATTCAAAACGTTTATCCTTTGCGCGTACTGTGAGTGGTCGGGAGCTTAAAAAGCAACCTAACATTGTTATTATTTTCTTGGAATCAGTGGGATACAATCGAATGGCTCGGTCTGGAAATCCATTGAATGCCACACCGAATCTTGATCAGCTTTCTAAACAAAGCATTTTCTTTGATCGTTTCTATATTCCCATGGTTGGTACAGCTCGATCAGTCTTTGGAATGGTCACGGGTATTCATGATGTGGCAAGTGTGGAGACAGCCTCCAGTAATCCTCGGATCGTGGACCAGTATTCATTAATCAATACATTGACAGGGTATAAGAAATATTATATCATGGGAGGTAGTGCTAGTTGGCGCAATGTAAGGAGTCTTTTAAAAAACAATATTCCTGATATCTTGATTAAAGAACAGGGCGACATGGATTATCCTCGGTTGGATGTTTGGGGTATTTCTGATCATGACTTGTTTAAGGATGCACATGAGACATTCCAAAAGATTGATGATGGGCAACCTTTCTTTGCTGTGATCCAGACCGCCACTAATCATCGACCTTATTCTATCCCTGATGATATTCGTGGGTTTGATGTGTTGGATGCAGATGAAAAGATATTGACCAATGCAGGGTTTGATTCTAAGGGACAGTATAATGCGATGCGACTATTGGACCATGCCGTAGGTGAGTATATTTCTGATGCAAAATCAGCACCTTATTTTGAGAATACTATATTTTTGTTTTTTGGTGATCACGGTACGTCTGACCCAAGAGCCATACATATGCCTAGATCCGATTTTGATCTAAAACTGAGGTCCTACCAGGTTCCATTTTTTATCTATGGACCAAGTGTAAAAGGAGGTGTCGTTAGGTCTGATGTATCTCAATTGGTCGATCTTTTACCTACAGTAAATGGTCTGGCCGGCAAAACATATGAGAACAGAACAATGGGCCGTGATCTATTGAATGATGCTATACCTCTTGATCCTCTCGCTTTGATCATAAATAAAAAAATGGCAAAACATCATATTGCTGTTGTAGGGCAGAAATATTATCTGTCCATGGAAAAGGATGGTACCAATATGCAACTGCATGAATTATGGTCTGATGAACCATTAGTTGATGTAAAAGCAAAGTTTCCTGAAATTGCGGATCGTTATTTCTACCGTTTAAAAGGTATCTATGAAACGACGAAGTATATGTTATATCACAATAAGAAATAAACATGCAAGCGATTACTTCTTCCCATTTAAAAGGTATCTGGGCACCTGTATTGTCACCAATAACATCGGAATTATCATTGGACAGAACCCGATTTCTATTTCATTTAAACTGGCTTTTTGATCAGGGTATTGATGGAGCTGTTATTTTTGGAACTAATGGTGAGGCCACTTCCTTTTCCGTCACAGAGCGTAAAGAACTTCTGGCATGGGTTAGAGATGAGGGTTATACCAATGGCCAGATTATAGTGGGTACAGGATGCAGTGCTTTGGCAGACACTGTGGACCTCTGTTGTCATGCTACTTCTCAGGGTTATTATAACCACCTTATTCTTCCACCTTTTTATTATAAAAAGCCTACCCAACAGGGTCTGATTGACTATTATACTGAGATCATTCAGCGGACGAATGATTCTCGAGTTCAGATTTACTTATACAATTTTCCCCAATTATCAGGTATACACTTAAATGCTGATTTGGTTGTTGCGTTACATGAAAAATATCCTGAAGTGATCAGAGGTTATAAAGACAGCTCTGGAGACTGGAATAATACAAAAGAAATATTAGCTAAATGCCCAGACATTATCATGTTTCCTGGATCTGAAATTTACCTCACGAAAGTGCTTGGAATAGGGGGTGCAGGGGTGATCAGCGGGACGGCAAATGTGAACCCGAGTAAAATCAAACAGGCCTATTCGCTATTTAAAACCGATCCGGTGAAAGCAGCAGAACTTCAAAATGACATTGATATCTTTCGAACCATTGTGGAACGTTATCCTCTAATTGCAGCCTTGAAGGCTCTAATCCAGCATTATCGGCAAGATGATGGCTGGCAACATTTGCGTCCGCCGTTGACAGCTTTGGCACCGGATAATTGGGATACCCTCTTTTCAGCCGTTGAGGATCTGAATTTTACTCTTAAAGACTGATTCAGCTTTCATTTATTGCCGATAACAGTAGCCGCAGAAGGATGTAAATTCTGGGTCATGAAAATTCTCACTGTCAGCGAAAATAGCATTGGAGCCCAATTGGGCCTCCAACCCGGCAATAAAATCGAGGCAATCGATGGTTCACGCGTAAGAGATATAATTGATTATCGGTTCAAAATTTCCGATGAAAATATTGTCCTCCGTGTCCGGCAGGATAAGGTCATTAATGAATATGAGATCGAAAAAGATTACGATGATGACCTGGGTTTGGAATTAGAAGATTTTCGGATTCGAAAGTGCGCCAACGATTGTATCTTCTGTTTTGTGGATCAAAATCCACCAGGAATGCGAGATGCATTGTATTTTAGAGATGGAGATTTCAGGTTATCTTTTTTACATGGTCATTATATTACCATGACCAACATGGGCTGGAAGGAGTTGAAACGGGTGGTAGAACAGAGGCTTACACCCTTATATATATCCGTCCATGTGACCCAACCGGATCAACGTTTGGAAATGTTTCTTTACGGCAAAGATGATCACTTACTCAGCAAATTTGAATATTTGACAGAGAATGGAATTGTACTCCATTCACAAGTGGTTCTTTGCCCAAGTTGGAATGATGGAAAATTTTTAGAACAAACCATTAAGGATATCCATCAATTTGCACCTGTGGCCCGATCAATGTCTGTGGTACCTGCAGGATTAACCAAACATAGAGATGGCCTGCCTTATATCGCACCAGTCACAGTAGATTATGCGAATGAGTTTCTTCCATTTGCAGAAGAGCTGGCAGATAAATATAGATTAGCTGATGGTAGGCGCTTTGTTTTTTTAAGCGATGAATGGTTTCTAATGACAGGAAACGATTTACCGACATTAGACTATTATGAAGATTCAGAACTGTCTGAAAATGGGGTTGGTCAGGTACCTTATTTCTGGGATCAATGGAAAAGTGGAATAGCTGAATTATCACCAAAATTTGATACACCAAAACGGGTGACCGTATGTACTGGTACTCTGGTTAATGACTGGTTTAAATCCTATTGGCTGCCCACCGTAAGTATTATAGAAAACCTAGAAGTGAATCACCGAACGATCCGAAATGAATTTTACGGGGCAGAAGAAGTAACCGTATCAGGATTATTAGTAGGGCAGGATATGATAGATGAACTGAAAGGTCATGACTTGGGAGAAATGGTGATATTTTCTGACCGTATATTGAGTGAAACAGGCACAGTCACTTTGGATGATATGACCTTAGAACATATCTCTGATAAAATTGGTACACCAGTGGTGGTTACTGATGATACACCTGCCTCATTTTTTAATTTATTAAACTAGAATAACTCTATGCCAAATCCAGTCATAGCAATTGTCGGTCGTCCGAATGTGGGAAAATCCACTTTTTTCAACCGCATGCTCAAGCAGAGAAAAGCAATTGTGGATGCCCAGGAAGGCATCACTCGTGATCGGATCTATGGCGAAACAGAATGGGTTGGGCACCACTTAACCTTTATTGATACTGGAGGGTATATCCCAGAAGATCTGGATGTTTTCAATAGTGCTGTCCGCAAACAGGCTCAATCAGCGATCTCTGAAGCTGATCTTATTCTTTTTATGGTGGATGGACGGGTAGACCCCACGGCATCGGATAAAACCCTTGCCCAGTTTGTACGCACATCTGGTAAAAAGGCTATTATGGTTGTTAATAAATGTGATACTCTTGAATTAGATAGCCAGGTTCATGGATTTCACGGATTGGCCATTAATCCCATCCATCCTGTTTCCTCCCTCACTGGGAGGCTCTCAGGAGATTTATTGGACCTGATTCTAGAACAATTGAATTTGACAGACGTGAAACCTGCTGAAAAAGAAAATGAAGGCATGCGTCTATCCATTGTAGGTATGCCCAACGTGGGGAAATCATTACTGACCAATGCACTTCTTAAGAAAGAGCAATCAATTGTGACTCCAATTGCCGGGACTACCAGAGATTCTATAGACTCCTATTTAAAATATTACGGAAAAACGATCACACTGGTTGATACAGCTGGTCTCCGTAAAAGAAGCAAGGTTAGTGATAGTATAGAATTTTATTCAAGTATCCGGACACAACGTGCCATCCTGAATTCTGATGTAGTTTTAGTTTTGATTGATGCTGAAAAAGGGTTTAGCAAACAGGATAAATCTATTGTGGATGAGGTGATCACAAAGGGAAAAGGTTTGCTCTTTATTGTGAATAAGTGGGATCTGGTAGAAAAAGAAACACACACAATGAAGGATTTTACGGAAGAGATCGCTCACCAATTCAAGGCCCTGGCACATTATCCAATCCTATTTATTTCCGCATTGACAAAGCAACGCGTCTCTAAGGTGTTGGCCGCTGCCAGGAAGGTTTATGAAGCGCGACAAAAAACAATATCTACGTCTAAACTCAATACATTTTTACGGAGCCTATTAAAACAAAAATCTCCGCCTGCCCCTCAAGGTAAGGTGATCAACCTGAAATATATGACCCAGGTGAATACAGCTCCCCATTTATTCGTAATTTTTACTAATTATCCCAAACTGGTACCCACCAGTTATCAGCGATTCATTGAAAATCAGCTTCGTGAAACATTTGATCTTATGGGAGTATCTATCCGTATATCGTTTAGAAAAAAATGATGAGTTCTGGATTTAAAAAAAGAGAAGCGAGCGCGAACCTAACCAAGGAGGGTATTGAGGTAAAGGAGTTGGCAAATGAAATTCGCGCCCGCTCAATCATTTAGACCTAATAAATTCAAAATGGTTCCCAATAAATTCAAAAAAGCTACATTGATTGTGACCTGGCTCACATTAAGCATGGTTTATGTATCATGCTTTCAGGACAGAGAACCTCTAGTTGTGGCATACTGGAATGTAGAAAACCTTTTCGACACGGTGGATGATCCCGGTACTAATGATAAGGAATTTTCCCTGGGAGGACGGAAAAATGTCACTCAGGAGATCTATGATCTAAAAATTAAACATACCGCCGAAGTATTGGCAGATCTGGATGCGGATATTATAGGCCTATCTGAAGTGGAACATTCCTGGGTACTTGAAGATGTAAATAAAGCCTACTTAGATCGAGATTATGAAATTATCGAATATGAATCTCCAGATGAAAGAGGCATCGATAATGCCCTCATGTATGATCCTAAACGTTTTAAGGTGATTGCCAGTAGGCCAATTACAAATACGTTACCCAGTGGCGATAAAACTCGGGATATCCTTTATGTCAAAGGAGAATATGCAGGGGAGACGTTACACCTGTTTGTCAATCACTGGCCTTCCAACTATGGAGGGAGAAAAAAAGCCATACCCAAGCGTGCCGCCACGGCTCAGTTAGTAGTGAAGCAGGTGTCGGCCATATTACAAAGCAACGCAGCGGCGGAAATCATTTTGTTGGGAGATTTCAATGAAGAACCGAATGAAATGAATGTACAATCATTGAAAGCAGTTGGGTTGAGTAGTTTGATGGAACCAATGTTGGGACAGCCAATAATAGGAACATATGTATATCGAGGTGAAGATCTGTTCCCAGACCAGATCATTATTCATGAAAGCATGAGAGATGAGGAGGGTCTTGCCATCGTACCTGCTTCAGCTTCAATATTGGACTTGCCCAAGTACCGTCAACAGGAGGGAAAGTATGCCCATTATCCATTCCGCTTCTGGGCAGGGAATAACCTTTTAGGTGGTTATTCAGATCATCTTGCTGTTTGGGTAGAAATAAGAAAAAAATAGGGTTGGCAGTGGGCGAATAATCGCCTAATTTTGCCGGCCTTTAATCACTAGATTATAGGCGTTTTTTAACAAAGAAAATTAAACATGACGCGGGGTGGAGCAGTCTGGTAGCTCGTCGGGCTCATAACCCGAAGGTCGTAGGTTCGAATCCTACCCCCGCTACACTAAAAAACCTCATTTTCTCGACAGAAGATGGGTTTTTTTGCATTTAGGGGTGATGACGCTTAAATGTACTCTTTGGTTGCCACTTTGGTCACATTTTGGTCACAGCTGGTGACCGACGGTGATCTGATCTACATATTTTCGCGGCAGATCTAAGTTCCGGCTGGTGTAGATCAAGGTGGTATCCGATGAAGCATGAGCCAGGAGTGCCTGCCGATCCCCGATCTCAAGTCCCAGATCTCTTAAGGCATTGTTAAATGCACGCCGAAAACTGTGGACGAGAGATCATCATCAACCATAAATATTAATGATCTTATAAGTGAATTAAATAAGTTTGGAGCTAGAGTCCAATTAGAGCGTAAGAATAATATATTTTATTGTTTGATTGGAATACCCTTATCAGAACCTGGTTAAAATAAATAACATTAGCTATAAATAGAAAACCCTTCAATTAAGAGGGGTTTTCTATTTCGTTACCTTATTTTTTATCGTTGATTAACTTCCAATAGGGAAGTAAATCTTCAACTACTCCCTGCATTATTTCCGAATAGTCTCTCATTAAAGCATTCGGTTTGTAATCAACAATAAGTTGGTCATCTTCCGGTTGTTCTTCCAATTGTCTCATCCACCATTCGATGTCTCCTTCAATGCGACTTACACATCGTTTCAAAACATTTTTGAGATCAACCAGGTTATTTATGTTCTCTATATAAGACTCTATGTTAGTCCTTTCTTCATGGGTCATTCAATCTCCGACTTTATGGTATTTCTGATGGGTAATGTATCTGATTATACATTTGATGGGGTGCAAAATTGGTTTATTTCAAATTAATTACAAAGCAATGAATAGTCTCCTCTCAGGGCCTTTTTTGTTTATAAAAGAGACACCCATATTGTTAGGTAATTTCTGTGTAATTTTCTGTATGAACAGCCTACTAAGACTCACGCTATTTATTGGGATTGCTTGGGGGCAGGACGATTATGAATAGAGGTGTTTGCTACCTTTTATTTCTTAGTATTTTACTAGGGCAAGAGGGTATACCTCCAGAGTGGGAAGAAAACCGTAGATCCGATACGAATAGCTATATCGGTATATCATTTGTAGAAATTAATAATCGTCCCCCTTCGGTCTACCTAGAAGAGGCCGATGATCAGGCGATACTTGAAATATCCAAACAGATTCAAGTGAAAGTGATTGGTGAGTCTGAATCAATCTTTAAGGAGCGAGGATTAGATGTTGAGCATTCTTACTCTCAAGAAAATCTGGTTTATACAATTAGCAATATTAAAGAACTCCAAAAAGTAGAAGGTAAAATAATAGGTAATGGGTATTGGGTCTATTGGAAAGTTTCGAAAGATGCTTATGAGCAGTCAAAACAAGAGGCGATCAAAGCCGCTCGTAGCCAATTTGAACAATTTATTATAACAAACAAAGCTGATGTAACACAACGACTTAGATATCTTATTTTAGCTCTTGAGATAATTAGTCAGTACCCTGACTCTGATTTTAATCTACAAAACCAAGTTAAAAACGAACTCAATAGGATGATCGATCAACTAAGGTTAGAACCGGAAAGTGAATTTATTGCAGGTACATATGATCGCAGATTAGATAAGCCAATTAAGGTATTTGTCACTTCATACATTGAAGAATATGAAGGGAGAACTGATTTGCAGGAGGTGCAAGTCAATAATTTACCAATTACTTTCACTTTTTCTAAAGGAAGCGGAACGCTAACCTTTCCATCAAAAAGAACTGATGTTGAGGGTATAAGTATTACACAGATAACACGAATAACGGATCCTCAGCCGCGTCAAGAAATCACAATAATGCCTGATCTATTAGCTTTAAAACCAAATTCTAAAGTTTTTCCATTATTAGATGATGAATTAAAAAAGATGGCCCTCATAAATCAGACTAAGGTTGAGATTGATGTATTAAAAGAAATGAGATTGGAAGTAGCCGTCTATGTCAGTGGTCTAAGCGGACTTAACAATTTAGAAATCGTTGCTTTAAATGATGCCTTTGAAGCAACCTTTAAAGAAGAAACACAATGGAAGATAAGAAGTCGTGATCTTGCAGATAAGGCTATTAAACAAAAAGGGTTGAATCCACTTGATGCATGTACAAATCGTGAATGTCGGATTGAAATTGTAAATGCATTGGATATTGAGGAATTAATATTGATTTCACTTTCTTACGATCCACAAAATCGGATTGTTCGATGTACCATGAAACTAGAGAATGTTAAAAAAGATGAAACAGAAATTATTCATCGTGACTCAAAGTCAATTCCTGATGGGATAATTGATATACCTGACTATATCGAAAAAAACACATTAAATAATTGGGTAAATGAATTTATTAAAAAATCTAAGCCAGCAAGAACTTCGGTCATTGCAGGAGGTGGGCAAACAATTAATATGCTCATTGATGGTGATAGAGAAAATCCATTTATTTTACCTTACTATGAAGACTTACAGGCGGGTACTTATAACCTCACATTTTATAATAGTGGATACGAACATATTGATACTACGATTAGTGCTATTCCTAGCGAGCCATTTAGTTTAGAGATTGAGTTGCGAAAAAAATCTCGTTTAAAAGCATTTGCACTTTCAGCTTTCCCTGGTCAAGGACAGCGTTATTCTAGTGGTATAACTAACCCTAATCGAAATAAAACTGGTTTCTATTATACGGTTGGCGGTGCAATTGCTGTAATTGCAACCGGTTATACTTGGTATTCATATGGCCAAGCAGTTGATAATTATAATTCGAGTAAAAGTCACTACTTGAAACAGAATCAAATGAGTGAGATTAACTTAAATCGGTCTATTACTCAAAATGCTCAGCAAAAAATGACTGATAATTATCAAATAGCAATCTCTATCAGTGCAGCAACCATTGGTTTTTGGATTTATAATATGGTTGAAGCTGCAATCAATTTAACGGAATAATAATGAGCCGATTAATTTATTCACTTATTATTTTATTTTTGTTGTCATGTATGGAGCCACCAGAAGAGTTTGAATTAGAAAATAAATACGACCCCCAGAACCTAAACTATATAAAGCCTGTAACTACCATTTCTTCTGGACCTACTGAAGGGGAAACGATAACAACAGAACAAGCAACATTCGCTTGGGTTGGGAATGATGCGACAATGGAGTTCAGAGTACACAACAATAATATTTTACTACAAGATTGGAGTGGGATTACCTCTTATACACTTAATTACTTAGATGAAGGCGAATATGATTTTTCAGTGCAGGGCAGATATGCCAATGAAGATACATCTCTAACTGTTCATATTAATTTTATAGTAGATGCTGTAGAAGGTCCGGCACTTATTTTTCTTCCAAGAAGGCAAATCGCTGCGCAGGGACAGGGTGTAGCCTTTGAAATTATTGCAGAAGAAGTCAATGATTTATCTGCCACAGAATTTGTATTACGATTTGATCAAAATTTGGTAACGATTGACTCAATTAATGCTGGTAGCATGTTCAAGTTCAACCAAGATTTTATTTTTCATAAAAAAATAGATAATAGTTCAGGGAGTGCAAATTTATTAATTGGACTTCTTGGTGGTGATGACCCTGCCTTTTCAGGTACAGGTTCACTAGCTATAATTTATCTAACAAAAAAAACAACAACAGAAACAACAATAATATTTGATGGATCAGAGACCTTTCGAGGTCCTTTAAATAATATCATCCAGATTAATACCACCATAGGTGGTTTAATCAGTAACGAATAAAAAGGAGTAAGTCATGAAGAAACTAACACTCATAATTGCCATTTTACTATTAGGCCAAGTTTCAGGAGAAACAATTGTGGTGGATCAAAGTGGTGCAGGGGATTATACAACAATCCAGATTGGGTTAAATAACACTGTAACAAATGACACAGTCCTCGTTAGACCTGGTACTTATATTGAAGGCATCAGTTTTCCCTCGAATCGTAAAATTTACTTAATTGGCTCAGGCGCTGATGTTACCATAATATATTACATATCTGAGACTGTATATTTAAGAAGTGAAAGTGTTCTGAGTGGCTTTACAATTGAATCAACAACCGGCATTGCAATTAATGCTACTGATGGTCCTGTTGCTACTATAAAAAACTGCATTATTAAGGGTGGTAGTAGTAAATATGCAGTAGAGGCAAGTAGTGTCAATTTTTTTAACAATGTTATTTCACATAGTTCATACGGTCTCAAAACCTCAGGATCTAATACAAAAGTACAAAATAGTATTTTTCGTGGAGTTACATACGGTGTTTCAAATACTGGAAGTACCATTACAGTAGAAAATAATATTTTTGAGAATACTAATTATGCAATACAACAAAGCAATAGCGCTAATTATATATTAAGCATTTATAATTGTTTTTCAGCTGATAGTCAAAATAATTTTACTGGTGGTGCGGTTGCAGGGATAGGTGACCTACAAAATACGGATCCCAAATTTGACGATATTACTAAGTCATATTTACTAAACAGCGACTCTCCAACCAGGGATGCAGGTAACCCGGCCGCTACTTATAATGATGGAGATGGTTCTCGAAATGATATGGGTGTTTATGGCGGTCCAAATTCATGGGGAACTGGACCGGTGATAACTGATCTTTCGATTTCTCCAACAACCATTAATCAAGGAGGAACCATAACAATCGAGGCCACTGCTAAAAAGAAATAGTAGTGCCGCGACTTTTAACTTTAATTATCTCTTTGATTCTATTTGGGAGTTTAAATGCCCAAATTCCAATCGCTGCGGCCGAATACTTTATCGATACAGACCCAGGGGAAGGTCAAGGTACAGCAATTAGTGCTAAAGATGGCACTTTTGACACCAGTGAAGAAGATATATCTTTAACGCTTAATACAACTTCGCTTGCATTTGGCGCACACACGGTTTTTATACGCTTTCAAGATACTACAGGAACCTGGGGACATCTAAAATCCAAACAAATAACAATTTCAAATCCAAATACCTATACTGTGGAAAATGCAGAATATTTCATTAATACCGATCCAGGAGAAGGTCAAGGTACGGCAATCAGTCCTGTCGACGGTTCATTTGATACAAATAGTGAATCTATCAGCGTTTCATATACTGAATCAGGCTTAGGCCTTGGTCAACATAGTATCTTTGTTCGATTTAAAGGTAGTGATGGTAAATGGGTTAGTCCAAAGGCATCCAATTTTTTAATAATTCCACCTGCTGATGTATCAACCATAAATGGAGCAGAATATTTTATTGATACGGACCCCGGCGAAGGAAATGGTACAGCGCTGGCTGCAAAAGATGGCGAATTTGATTCAAAGGATGAAACCTCTAGTTTAAGTTTAAGTACGGATAATATAAGTTTTGGAGCACATATACTATTTACTCGTTTTAAGGACAGTAATGGAATCTGGAGCAAACCTAAATCAAAATTAATCACTATTTCTAATCCGGATACTGCTTCAATTGCCTATACCAAAGGTGCTGAATTTTATATTGACTCTGATCCAGGTAGAGGCCTAGGCACGGCTCTTGCAGCTCAAGATGGCACCTTTAATGATACTACAGAAACATTGACCGGTACTTATATTGATAATTACGGCTTCACCCATGGTACGCATTTTGTATATGTAAGGGCAATAAACTCTAAAGGTAATTGGGGGAATGTTTCATCGACTGCTTTACAAATTGTTGATGTAACCAAACCAACTGTTACCATTTCTTCGACAGAAACTTCTCCGACTTCAACCTCACTAATACCCATTACCATAACATTTAATGAGCCGGTAACTGGGTTTGATTCAAGTGATGTAAATGTATCCAATGGCTCGAAAAGTGTAGTCTCAGGATCAAACAAAACATACACGATAAATGTTACTGCCACTGCTGATGGGAATGTTGCTATTAGTGTACCGGCGGGTGTTGCTTCTGATTTGGGATCTAATACCAATACGGCCTCTACAACTTTTAATATAGTTTATGATAACACTGGACCGAATGTTGTTTCTTTTTCACCTGCTGATGAGTCTTTTGGTGTAAACAAAAACTCGGACCTTCAGATTACTTTTAATGAAAATATTGTTAAAGGCGAGGGAGATTTATCCATTTATAAATCTAATGGTACATTATTTGAAAAAATTGATATTGCAGGTAACCAAATTTCAGTTTCTGGCTCTGGTGCTACGATCAATCCAAACGCTACCTTCTCAATCGGGACCACATACTATGTAAAAATTGATAATGATGTGTTCAAAGATGAAGCTGGAAATTTTTATCAAGGTATCTATAATACAACTACATGGAATTTTTCTGTGGTGTCTGATACAGAATATCCTGCAACTGAATTTACATCATCATTCGGAGTTGAAGTGGGCTCGCTTGATATCACAGACGATGGCACCATAAATGACCTAGCGGTCAAAGTAAATGTATCAGGAAATACATCCAATTTTTTACGGTATGTTTCCCTTTCATTGATCAGCCCGAGCGGAACAAGTGTATACTTAGTTGGCGGCGACCAAATTAAATCTGGTGGACTGGGTAGTAATGCAGGCTCATCTTTTACCAATACAATTTTTTCTGATGGTGCAGCTAATAGTATCTATAGTGGATCTTCACCTTTTATAGGCAATTATAAGCCTGAAGAAAAACTCAGTGCTTTTGATGGAGAGTCTTTGGAAGGCACCTGGAGTTTTGTTTTTAATAACATGTCAAGTGATGCAGATACTATAGATTGGTCCATATTAGCCAATGCGGATGAGACTACCCCGTCTCAAGCAATTTCTTATGGCACTGAATATAAAGGAAACCAATTGAATTCATCGCTGGGTGTCAATGTTGATACAATAAATATATCAGAATCAGGTACTTTAACAGATCTAGAAACAGAAATAACGATAAATGGAAGTGTATCCAATTTTTTAAGAAATACTTCAATTGTTTTAATTAGCCCTAAAGGCACACCGGTTTATTTATTCGGGGGTGATCAGATTCTATCGGGTGGCATTGGTCAATATTCAGGATCGGACATGTATAAAACCATTTTTGATGATGAAAGTAATAAACAACTTACAAGCGGTTTTGCGCCATTCATTGGGCCACACAAACCTGTTGATCTAATCAGTAAAATTAACGGTGAATCCATAGCGGGCACCTGGACGCTTGTCCTTACCAATAATAATGGAAGTGATGTAGGTACTGTAGATTGGTCATTGTTTTTAGAATCGGATAATTCGACACCAAGAGCATCCCCGGATATCGGGGTGGTTTACACGGGGAGCCAATTGACGACCTCATCAGTGGGTGTGGTCAATGATGTCATTAATATAAGTTCTACAGATTCTCTCACCAATCTGTATGTAGAGGCCACCATAGATGGCAGTACAAGTAATTTTTTACGATATGTATCTTTATCGCTTCAATCACCAAAAGGTACAGTCGTTAACCTGTTTTCCGGTGATCAAGTAACCAGTGGCGGTTTAAATCAATATTCCGGGTCAGATATGTATGTAACGCAATTCAGTGATGAAGCGCGTGTCAACATCGTTGCAGGAAAAGCTCCATTCGTAGGGTCTCATACACCATCTGATACACTTAAGGTTCTGAATGGTGAAATACTGAATGGCGACTGGACAATTTATTTCAATAGCATAACAAGTGATGTTGGAACACTGGATTGGAAATTATTTGTAAACCCAGCGACAACCATACCGCAAGTATTAATCTCATCAAGTGAAGGGGGTAGAACAACAAAAACATCAATTCCAATTACGGTTTCATTTACAGAAGAAGTAACTGGATTTGATACTTCAAAAATCAAAATAACTAATGGTGTTATCAATAATTTTTCTGGATCAGTAGCAGATTATACCTTTGATATCACTCCAGTTATTCAGGGATATGTAACCGTTAATATAGCCGAAGATGTTGCTCAAGATATATCAGGTAATGGAAATATTGCGGCCACAATGTTTAGTATTTATTTTGATAAGATACCAACTGTCGTGGTTTCTTCTACAAGCACATCTCCTACCAATAGCATCCCAATTCCCATCAAGATTAATTTTTCAGAAGAAGTATCTGGTTTTGATAGTTTGGATGTTTCATTAAGCAATGCTCTATTGAGCGGATTTACAGGCAGTAAAGATGCCTATGAGTTTCAATTGAATCCTATTGTAGCTGGTGATATGACAGTCAAAATTCCTGCAAATGTCGCCAAAGACACGACCAATAATGGAAATCAGGAATCAGCAACTTTTACTATTAAATATACGACTGTTCCTTCAGTCGTAATTTCATCATCTGTGGATTCCATTACTAATATATCACCAATTCCTATGAAAGTCACTTTCAGTAAAAATGTCACGGGTTTTATCGGTACGGATATAATCATTAATAATGGTACTTTGAACCAATTTTCAGGATCTGGAGCAGATTATAATTTCAATTTAGAACCTATATCAGATGGCAATGTTACCGTTGATATCAATGCTAATGTTGCATCAGACTCAGATGCAAATGGTAACTATAGTGCGCAACAGTTTGGTATTATTTATGATAACACATCCCCAATAGTAACGATTTCAACTACAGTCCAGTCACCTACACAATTGACCCTAATTCCCATATCATTAGAGTTTACTGAGGCAGTGATTGGTTTTGACACTACTGATGTATCTATTGATAATGGAGTTTTGAAAAACCTTGTTGGATGGGACAAATCCTATTCATTTGATGTGGTACCTAAAGACGCTGGTTATATTGGTATTACTTTTCCTGCTGGGATGGTGAATGATCTTGCGAATAATGGAAATGAGGCTTCTTCATATTTTACAATCAAATATGATGATAATATACATTTGGACAGTTTCAACAACTTAGACACTTGGACAAATTCAACGAATTCCAACATATCAAGTGATGTGTGGTATATTGATACAGATGGTAATGCTGGTAATGCTGCCCGATCAGATGTTGGGGGTTTTGGTTCTGGAGATAAATTATCAAAAGAATTTGATTTTACTGCTGATGTTAAAGTAAAACTTAGAGTGAAGAAATCATCTGGTTATGCTATAAAAGCATATTTTAAATCGGATAACGAGGAATTATGGTCATTTGGTGATACTGGTGATACAATGGATCAATTTGTGTTAAAAGAAGCATTTGTCTCAAATAGTAAACATATAATTTCAATTGAAACGGATTATTCCGGAAGCTTATGGATTGATGAATTAGAAATAGAAACAGTAACCAATCCGCTTGTCTCTATTAGTTCCTTTTTTATTTCTCCAACCAATTCAAAAAAAATACCAATCAATATTTCATTTACTAATCCAGTAACAGGTTTTGAAGGAACTGATATCATTGTGGGGAATGGTACCCTAAGTAATTTTTCAGGTTCAGAGATGAAGTATAGTTTTGACGTGGCACCTGTTTCTGAAGGAGATGTAACTATTGATATTCCAACTAATGTAGCTCAGGATGAAAATAATGAAGGTAATAAAGAGGCAACCCAGTTTGTTATGAATTATGATGTGTCTGCGCCACAACCCCAGCTTGAATGGGAATTAGAATCATTAACTAATAAAACACAAATTGCAATAAACTTAAGTTTTAATGAACCTGTCAAGAATCTACTGTTAAGTGATTTTG
>Ga0315338_1000813_pt1 | contig 53340 bp, 44 predicted proteins | sample ASW8metaG_FD_204518 | JGI IMG/M metagenome (GOLD analysis project Ga0315338, IMG submission 204518) | Ammonia-oxidizing marine archaeal communities from Monterey Bay, California, United States - ASW #8 | ecosystem: Environmental > Aquatic > Marine > Coastal | place: USA: California | collected... | reverse complement strand
TGCATAATCGAGAGTGGTTCCGGCTACACAAAAATGGTTAAAGCAGATGGATGCAGTTCCCGGCATGGCATAATATCGATTGCTATTGGATGAAGGGGGTCCCACGGAACTACTCTTCGCCATGAAATGATCGAAGGACCTACCACCGGCAAAGTTATCGGGGTTGGTCGAACACGCAGTGTTCCATGCTGTGTTGGCGGTGACCTCTGTATTACTGCCCGAGCCTCTTATCAACTGATTGAGATTAACTCGACCGGTGGTGCCGGGGAGAACGCATGCCATAGCTAAATGTGACGCATAGGTGTCGAACGCTGCCTTAAATTTATCATCCATGGCTGCGGCAGTGGAAACGCCATCCGTATCTACCCACGCTCTACCCGAAGTTACATCATCCTCGTCGTCCTGTGCCTCAAAGGTCACCGAAGTGCCATGGTAGTCTATAACGGTCAACGTTGCTCCGTCGGCAGGCGCGCCGCTGAAAATGAAGTGGGTCGTGCCAACGTAGAAGGCGGTACCGCCAGCATCGGACATGGCAACTTCATCAACCAGTGTCCTGTAGTCCAAACTTGCATAGAGGCTTCCGATTGGGTCTTGATAAAGCTCGCCAACATGACCTCCCCACTCGTCACCTTCAGGTGGCTTGATATTGGGGTAGGAGTAATTGTTGTTGGTGGGAAGTGAAACTTCTGTTGCGCCGTTAAGCCCAAGCATTGTCTCGGCGCCTCGCTCACCGGTATCCAATGACCACATGCTCAAAGCGCCAGAAGGTAAGAACCATGGGTTGCGATCATTGTTGGCTCCGTAGTTGGCGCCCTTGTTCGGGTTACTGTAAATTCTATACCCCATGCAGTTAAGCGCACCTTCATCTCGCATGCGGTCTTCCAGAGTATCTCTCCAGAATGTACGACCTTCGCCGTGCACGCTAGATGAAATTTCTGCGGCTGTTTCTGCCCAAGCAGTTCTGCCGCGGGTACCGCTAAGGAAAGTATTAACCTCCTTCGGATAAATTGTCTCTGCATATACCAGAGATTTAAATGCCTTTGTTGGGTTTTCTGCCGGTGCCAGATCGCTATTCAGATATGTGTCTCTGATGTAGTGGTACTTCTGGCGATCTTCTTTTGACACGCCCAGCTTGTTTGTGATCTCCACGTTTGCAAACATTGATAGATTGTTTGCATATGAATGCTTGAGCGTCAATGGCTGAAGTGTCTGTGCTCCATTTGCCTTGACCGAATCAAGTCGATGTGTAATTGGTTTATATTTTTTTGAAAGCGGCGGCTCAGTATAATTTGTAAAACTTGACCCATGAAGTTCGGTTGACTTCAGAAGGCTTCCGCCATGCATAAATGTCTTGGTCGACGGAGCATCTCCAACAGAAAGAATATTATTCTTCTTGTGGTTTCTCGCAATCGGATGATCTCCCGCTCGTAGCTGTTTCCATGACGGATAACCATATGGACCGTTGCGGTGAAGGTTGATGCTGTTAAGGACTGCTCCACCTTTGCCTCGTGGTTCGTTAGAGTAGTTGGTTAAAAACCCTTCATCGTTCGACGCCTTGTCGTGATTTAAATACGAAGTGTCGGTGGCGGTGCGCCACCCAACTGGTACCCCAGAAGGATAGCCGAGAGTATTTTGTGACGACGATACAGGTTCATTAATAATTAAGTTAAGTCCCGCAAAATCAACTGGTACCCATCCGTCCTCGGGGTCAGGGTACCATCGGATGGCACGACCATAAATAATATTGGAACTACCTTCCGACTGGTACGCGCCCCAGTCACTCGCCGTGATAAACGATGCTGTGGTGACCAACTCACATCCAGTGTCTTTGTCAGCCGATGCTGTAATCCAAGCATAGCCATAATCATTGGCTGGAATGGGATGCTGAACATACCAGTTGTCATGGGTTGCAACACACATTGTGCCATAGTAGTTGGCTGGCAAGAATGTGGTACTATTAATTGCTGCTTGATTTCCTCCTGTCGCCTGAAGCAAGTCTGTGCTGGTTCCGATGGGGGCGTAATCTGTCACCGTCGAAACGCTTGTGATGCCGAAGCGCCACCAGCCAACGAGAGAGTTGGTCGCCTCATTACTCGTCGCGTTGCTCAATGTAGCCAAGTCGCCGGGACCGGCTGCATCATAATTCGGCAAGTGATGGATCTGCTTGACCTGATCCGGAGTAAGTGCAGTGTCCCATAAGGACATGTCCTGTATGTAACCTTCAAATGTGGCTGATCCATATCCTGCCCTAAAGGTCGTAATATCTGACCAATGCCAAGCAGGCTTTGCTGTAGGAGAAGTAACGTTATGAGTACCATTGGTAAGCGCCGTCGACACGCCATTTAAATATAATTTGGGCGGGACTGTTGGGTCGGAACCGTCTTGATCCCATACCACTACAATATGATGCCATTGCTCTGTAGACAATATACCTGTATACCAATTGTTTACACCAGCAGAAGTTGTTCCATTTGCGCTAAATTTCGTGTCGATGCTAAGGCGACCGTTATATGTATACAGAATGAACGGACCAAGGTTGGCTACGCCGTCCGTGATCTTCGGAAACCCCGTTGTATAAATATGATTTATATATTGCACTCCGGTGGTGGTCTCTGGGTGCACCCATGCACTAACCGTGAATTTTTTAAGTTCCCTATCGACAGTGGCATCATAATAATCGTTGTTGCCGTCGAAGAGCATTGACTTCGAGGCATACGACTGGGCAGTCGTGCTTTGACGAAGAGAATAGTCCACATTGCGATTGACTTTATGATACGAAGCACTCAAAGCAGTCGTTGCTTCTGTGGCACTCAAGGTGCTGCCAGAGAACGAACCATACAAGCCTGAATGCTTGGAAAGCATCGCGTGAAGCGGTTCTCGCACAGCGCGGTTTCTCCAAGGCAGGGCGTTGTTTGGTGAGTACTGTGAAGTAACCCAATCCAATCCAAAGCCGCCTCCGGAATCTCCGGCGGTATCGGGACCGCCGGGAGCAGAAAAGCGCTCAATCATTGTGTGAGGCGAATGTAATTGATCAGTCTGAGCTTCGCTAAACGGAGCGCCCAAATTTTCCGTATCGGCTAGCGTATGTGCAAAATAACGAAGCTTCGGGCGCGAAGGTGTATCTGACACCCCATAAAAAGAAGCCTTACCTGATAACAAGCTTCGAAGCCCTGCCGAGCCTGTGGCTGCCGCAAGCTTGACAAACCATGGGGCTGTGTTTTTTGTTTGGGTGTGGGCAAGCTGCTGGACTTTGTAATAGTTCCCTTGTGCTTCCGATCCCGTTGTGTCGACGGAAGGGGTTGTTTTAATATTTTTAATGTTGACCGGGCGCTTGGCAATACCGTCTCTGTAGAAGCGATCAAACGGATTGTTGTTATTTTCTGCGGCACTAGCATTGTTTGTATTTCCCGGCTTCAGTATCGCGTGAGTATCTTTTACCACAAGAAATCTAAAATTTTCTGTGCGAGATGCATCGTTATCATAACTATCACTTATGTTTTGATGACGATGAGCCATGCCTCCAACGTGCCTTTCGGTAAACGGTCCCTGCATTGGAACCTCATTCATGTCACCGTAAGCGTCCGTGTGGAGGTTTACAATATCAATTCCTGTCTCTACTAATGATGCATTTGTTGTGACAGAAGAACTAACAAGGTTGAAGGGAGCGTGATGCGATCCTTTTCTATTTCCCCCTGATGAGCCATTATTAATGTTGTATGCATAACTGTGAAACTGTTTAATAGATGGGTTTGTGACGTCATCGCAATCTAACAAATCATCAGTCTGCGCAGGGGTGCTATAATAAATGGCATGTTCTGCACGGGCTATATTTGTTTTTGACAAAGAGCGCCGTTTGTTAGCTGGATAGTTGATACCACCATGGATTTCCGTAACTTCATCAATCTCCATTTTATAGGGCTTGGAGAACCTGCGTAATGCAAATGTGGACCCCTTGTACTCTTGTCTCGTTGTTGAAGATGATCCGCTCTGCGCCAAACGAAATTGCGCAGCATTTGGAAGACCGCTATTTGGATAATCAATCGGGTCTGTATACTCGCCAGTGGCTAAGATCTTATTTGTTGTTAAATCAGATGTTACAATTCTGCGTAGTTCATTTCTATCTGTAACAAGAGCCGAGGGATAGAGTTCTGCGGTGAAAGATGCACTAGCTTCGCTTCGCTCTTTCCACCAAAGACAGTTAGTGTCCTCGTTTATGTAAGGCGATGGAGCCAAGGGAGCATGACCATGTTTCCAATTATATGTTAATTCTTTAATACCTTTGACATATCCGACGATTGGCTCGTCCTTCATTTCCAATGTAGGGAACTTCGTCCAATATTTGTTTCTCTCTAGGATATGACTTTCAATGACATTTTTAATACCATCGGCAATATCAACTGATGCTGGTACTAACTCCATCAACATTTCTGAAAGCGAGTTGTCAATCCACTTATAGAAATCAATAAATCGATTGAAGTCTAGTTCGTTTCCAACTCTTCGGAAAAACATTTCTCTCACTTTTTCGAGAGATTTATAGTCTTGTCGGTATCGGTTGATCGGTTCTCCAATCAAATTATTAAAAGCAGAAACGGAGCCCATCAAGTCCAACATTTCTTTTGAAACCGTTTGAGCCATGCTTTTTTCAATCGCAAAATAATAATTGATGGGCGAGGAATCTCTTGTAAAATATCTGTCGTCTGTTGCGAGAATTTTAATAGTGTCATCACCGGACATTACTTCTGGCAAATTCTGATTTGCTGTGTGGATAAACTCCAAAGACACGGCATCCGTGTCATTTGGCAAAAACCAATCGCCGCGAGCGGGCATGTGAGTTTGATAGCGATCATAAGTATCATGTGTCCAAGTCGGCAAAGACCCAGAAGACATGTCTGTAACTTCAAAAGACGAGTTCCACGATGAACCACCATAGTGGTCCACATAAGTAACCCCATTGCTAGATCCAGTAACATTCCCAAACTGCCAATTTAATATTTGTGTTTGCACTCTTGGAATATGAATACCATCACTATTTGGATCAAAATTGTGCTCAAACAAATAAGAGTTTTCATAAAAGTCCTTTCGACCCATATTGTTTGGATCGACTGCGTGCATTATAATTTCTTCGTCCGATAAATAATCGTCCCACGCTGAAACAGATCCCAACTTTATGTCAGTATGATGCAATACATTGCTTCCGGAGAAATTGCTCCGATGTGCGCCTGCGTAAATTCGTTTTGGTAGATTTAAAAAGTTCTCGACCGCATCCGTTAGTCCAAGCGTACCCGAAACATGGAAACTGTTTTGAACCTCATCAAGCGCGACGTTGACCCCATAAAGGCTTAGCTTCCAAGAGGCGGGAGCCGAGCCTGATACTCCAAGAATACCGGGGATCCCGCGATATGTGCTCTCAGGCGTCAACCGGACAGCAAATGTCCAACGGGTGTGATCATATACATCTTGAAAAATAGGACTTGTCAGTGTCGGAAAAAAGCCGTTGCTCGACGTCAACATAAATGAGACATTCGGACTTTCCGTATCTTGCCTGATTGCATGTACCTGAAAGGAAGCATTATCATCCGTGCCGCCAGTGAAGGCAGTGGTATCGCCGGTTACATTGTTGAATGTAGTAACAATTGCGGTATTACCTGCTCTTCCAGCAGCATCCATAGTAAGCAAAACTACCCCTGAAGATGGGTTTGTTGCAGTTATGCCTAAAGCGGCTTCGCCATTAACTTCAGAAGCTAATTCGGTTGCAATGCCTGCGCCACTATTAGCAGCAGGATCCAGAGCTACTGCCCCTGCTGTAACCACACCGTCGTTATGATTGTCGACTTCAAAGGTTTTTGAAGTACCATCAGCATCTATAAGCGTTATTATTGTTTCTTCATTTGGCTTATCGCTGAATGTAAGGGTTGCTGTGGCAGAAGTATCTGCGGCCGCCCAAGTGAAATCATTTGGCGATGAGACGTCTGCCGTGTGACAACCAAACAAAGAACTTGTTGTATAATTGTATTCATACCAATGATCTGATGTTCTCGGATGTTTAAACGGAAAAATAACATCTGCTTCAAAGGTCATTGACCTAGAATCTTGTGTTGGTACATAACTTAGTGTGTCGCTAAGAATTACGCTTGCCGACTGGTAGATGGTCGCCTGCGCTCGGTCGGCGGTGGCAAAATTAATATATCTTCTTTTAAGCGTCTTTGAGTGATATGAGGAATCATCAAACTTGAATGTGGTGTCGTCTGCGTAAAGATTAAGTTTGATCAGATCGTCATCAACCCCATAGCAATGAATTAGGTTCCGAAATGATTTCTCCGTACCCTTGGACTTATAAATGTAGGTTAAGTTGTTGTAAATGCTTTGATAGATAAGATTTTTAACATCATACAGCTTTCTTTCAAACTCCCGCACCTCATCTCGGGAAGCCAATTGGGCGAGCGCGTCGACGCCTGCAAATATCTCTGGGGCTATCATGCCAAAATCTTCGACTGCGTTTTGACCATACGGTGAAGGCTTATTGAAGAAGTTCTCTGTCCTAGTTTTACCGGGAGAGGTGCGACCGGGGGAAAAAGAAATTGACGACGCATTCGGATCGTGGTGGAGGATTTTGGTAGTGGGATATGTCTTTCCGACGACAGATGGCAAGCTGCGGATTTGCATTTGCAAAGTATCATAATACATCCCCAAAACCTGCATCAACTTTTTAAGAGTTTCGCCCTGCATTTCTCGATCATCCGAAGTGATCCATTCTGGCAATGTGTGATATAAGGCGGCGTTATTTTGAATGTCCCATTCCTGTCCCTCTTGAATTAATGAAGACGATAATGCAGAAACATCAGGATGGGAAGAATAAATAATCGGATCTTTAAATTCGACTGCGGATGCTGAAGACTCGATCATCGCTGAAGCAAGAGGTCCTGCGACGCGAGACTTGTCTGCTATAAATCCTGTCCACGCTCCGTTAGAAATACGACCAGAATAATCCAGCACAGTTGCGTCGGTTGTTGTATTGCCCGTATTCCCTTCATTAAATTTGTAATAGAACCCAAGTTCAACTGGTGCCGCGCTTCCAGAAAATTTATTGTTGTCGGTGTTTGTTCCTCCGGCAATCTGCGTAAACCAAAAGCGGCTAATCTCTTTGGGCGTTCGCGCTGTTTTCCAAAACCTAAACTCGTCAATGGAGCCGGATAGTTTTGCATAGCCATCAACTTTTTGACCGGAGGATAAAGCGTCAGACCCCGCTTGAGTAATAGATGGGATCCGAGCCGCGCCAATATTTGCGATTAGAGAACCTGTGACCGCACCATAAATGTTGGCGCCTCCTTGATCATCGGTCGTCTGCGTTGTGTGGTGTTGTCCGTCCAAATAAGTGTTAAGTTCAAACCAAGCTGGATTTGTGGCGTCGCCGGATCCGCTCTGGAATGTGATTGCAATATGGTGCCATTCATTATCTAGGACTTCGGCTGCGGTCAAGCCGGTGGCCGCCGTAGACAATCTTGAGCCAGATGCAAACGCAAACAACAGCCCCCCGCCCTGACCGTCCAGTGCTAGCGAGTGTCGCCCGTAGCTTTCTCCTTCAGCCGTCCCTGTCTGACCGTTCCACACATCAAAAATGTACTCAAACCTTGATGTCGCGGAAGATGATATATATCCATCCTTCTTCAACCAGAACTCAGTGGTCCAACCTTTCACAGGGTCGAGGACAATATTTGAAACACGATCTACTCCGGACGCGCTGTCCCAAACATTTGCAGTCCCATCCCAAGGCTCGGGAAACTGTTTAGCCAGCGCTTTGGATGCCGCTTCTGGATCCGCATGCGGTCCTGCTTTAAGTTGAATGTATTCTGGGCTTGACGACAAGCCAAATACAAAAGTAGCTCCAAGACCGGCATCTGTGACTGTCGCAGCCTGCGATCCCCAGCCATCTGGGGAGAAGACTGCGTAGCCGCAGGTTCGAGGATATAGAAATTCAAACAAATACAGATCGTAATAGTTCGCAGCATTAAGCCACTTTATTTTTTCTGTGGCGGATCCGTCATACGGATAAGTGCTATAAATGCTTTTTATCGCATCATGCGCATACTGCTCCGCTGAGCCGTATACGGCAAAGTTGCTTGCTGTCGAAAAGTCTACTGTTGGTAAAAACCGCTTTTTCTCTTCAATATATCTTTGAATATATTCAGAAGATTCAATGGGGCTATCAGAGCCCACCATATTGTTGGCAGAGGTCTTTGGTAAAATATTGTTAGACTTTCCAAATAGATCCTTGATTCCGTTGCTCATTTGCTACTCTTCTACTCTAAATTTAAAAACCTCGGGCTGCTCTACATACTTTCCATTTAAATAGTATGCAACCGATAAGCCATAAGCGTAATCCGCTTGAAACATGCTCATGTCTAAATCAAAATAACTTCCGCTTCGATCATATGACATCTTCGTGCTCTGCTGACTCCCGGTTCCATATGGAATAACATTGTACTCATCTGATACTCTAAAAATTCTATAATATGCAGAATCGACAATTTCACTACTGAGTGTTTCCGTAGCTTTAGTATAAATAGTTGGCGACCAGTTTTGTTTTCGAGTAAAGAAACGAAATCTTGCCGTTTCTTTTCTTGAATATGAAGATTTTAAATTTGGCAGTGAGGTAACATATAATTGATTTGGATTATAATCTGCCGCAGCAAAAGTATTAACATCTATAGTCCCCGTAAAGAACTCTGTCGAACCGGTGGACCAAACGTCATATACGACGGACGCCGTTGTGTCCAAGGCAAAGGATGCAGTATAAATACCAGTGTCGGCTGTTAGCCCTCCAATGATCGCGGTAGCGCCACCCCCGGCAAATTGATTCGTGATAGTAAGCACACTGTCTGTGGCAGCAGTGCCTGCGATATCCGATACTGAGTTGCCTGCTGATCCTACGGTATTCATAGTTAAAGTTACAACAGCGTCGGCAGAAGTCGCTGAAATATTTAAGGTGTTGGCTGTGTCTGCTGCATTGATTGCTGCTGCAATATTTGTGGCAAACTGAGTCGCATTGCTGTTCGCATTTGCAAATGCTATCTTCGTTGCCGTTGAGGTAGAAATGCTATTATCGATTGTGAAACTTACTGATTGCCCCTCGGCATCATGGGCTGTTAAAACTCTTGTGTTCGCCTGTCCCGCCGTCTTACTTAGAGCAGTTATCTTTGCAGTCGCCGCAAAGCCGGTGTCGGTTAGCGAATCTCGATAAAGCTTAACAGTTAAAGTATTGCTAGAGTGCAAAGACGGAATGTTTACCAGCCCCCCTCGCAAATAATTGTATAGAGTGATCGTATTTGTGTTTTCCGCAGTTGTCGCCAATGGGCTAGAGGCATAGAAGTTAGAACGGTCATCTTTTTTTGACGAATTCCAACGCGCCTCAATGACTGGTTTCTTGAAAAAAAACTCGGTTGTTCTTGCAAAAAACTTTTTAGTATAGTAAGAGCGCAGGTTGGTGCCATCCTCATATGTTCCACTAAGCATAATCCCCACGCCATTGTTGGCGAGAGTGCCTGCAATCCAATGTTCCATCAGCGGCGTAATATCCACCTCTACATTTTCTGCCACGTTCTCGCCTATCGAGGTAGTATATCTAAACTCTGGAAAGTGATAACGAGAATCGGCAACAGTTCCTGTGTGGAACGTACCACCTTTTGCTGACGCCAAGCCGCCGCCCCATGTTAAGGAGGCTAGATCATCCGCTCCACCAGTGAACGCAGTTTCGCCAAGGGCTGTTATGCCGGTTATTAAGGTTATTGCCGTGTTGCCAGCAGCCCCAGAAGTAGTTTGAGTTAATGTAAAATATGTCTCATTGGTGTAAGAGGCAGGGCTGATTGTCATATCCAATTCGCCAGCATCAATTGCACCCTTCACCGCAGTGTAAATTGCCTGTGTGGCTCTCGCGGTCGGACTAGCAACGCTGATAGCACCGGTATTGACTTTCCAAGTATGGTCACCGATATCAGCAGTAGCCGCATCATAATTAAGAGAAGAGTTAGTAGTAAATGTTACAGTTGAACCATCGGCGTTTCTCAATATCAAAGATGTCCCGCTAGCGTTATGCAGCGACGCATTTCCTAGAATTGTCGCTGTGCCCGGTGCAAGTGTGGCAATGTCTCGCAAATCCCAGTTGGCAATGTCGGCATCTCTATATTCGTCCAAGTCCATCCCAGAGCCCTCTGCCCAACTCTCTGAAACAGCTAGGATAGCAAGATCGTAATTTTGCGGAGCGGTGTTATGATGTTCTGCATTATACATCTTTAAGAAAAAGTTAACCGATCCGGACACGGGGATGGTTCCTGCGGCGCGGTCAGTTGTTATCCCGGCAGTTGGAAATTTAATCAAGCAACGGGAAATTTCCTGAGAGTTTCCAGATGCGCTGGAAGAGACTTGTCCATAAATCGAAAAGACCTCTAAGATGTCGGCAGCGCCCATGTTTGAGCCTGTGCCGCGGAGAATTAAATCTTGCTTGAACGCATTCGTAATGGTGGTATCGGCGTCGGCTGTATATCTTTTAATTGTCATTATTTGACCACTCCTGATATATCGGTTTCCGGATATCGTACTTCCCAAATTGTATCTTGGGGCACAGTAACCAGCCTCTTATCTGGTGTTGTTTGTGAATATATATCAAATTTGATGTCGCCATAATCGGTGCCATACTTTTGAATTATATCCACATCGATAGCATCGACCACGCCGGGGACCGCATTAAGTATTTTATACACATCAGTAATCCTGAAGGGATCGCCGATATCGGGTTTGTGTCGCGCAAAAAACAGTTTCAATGTGTCGACGCATGTAGAATGTACATCATACTTATTAACATCTTTTGATGAAAGTACAGTAAATTCAATGCCGAGGCTGACTCTTCTGGCGTTTAAAATATCAATACTGTCGTTTATCATCTTCCTTGGAGCCAGCCACACTTTAATGTTTTGCTTTATACTTCCCGGTGTCGTTACCAACCGGTTTGCGTTATCTGTGTTGACAACATATACGTTTAAATTTCTTTTCATCGATTTATCGTCGCGCACAACAGAGCAGCGCTTTACGCTTCCAAACTTAGAGGGCATCGCGTAAATTTGCGCAACATAGTCCTCTCTAGTCACAGCACGATTTTGTGAAGCATATACTGCCTTCGCTCTCATTTTAATTTCACCACCCGAGGCAACCATGCTGTCGCCAATAATTGGCGCAGAGTTGGTGCACTCTACCGAAGAAATGATAGTAGACATTGTGGTTGTCGTCAGTTTTGATAGGTCCTTCCATGACCAATCCCCGGTCGCTAAAGAAGTTATTGTATCAGTTTGAGAATCTGTTGTGCCGTTTTTATTGTTAGCTCGATAAACAATTTGTAATGTAGTGTTCGAGGGAGAAATCCCAAGTTTTCCAGTTTTAAGCAGCCGCGATGGGTCGAACGATTCGTCAGAGGTGTAAGATTTTCCATATTGAGACAATACTACGTTTGACGGGTCCAATCCAGAATTCCCAATTTCAGTCTCCGAACCGGCTCCAAATTGTAAAATCATCTTTGCGCCATCCCTCTCTGTGGTAAAACGATAGGGCACGGCGAAAGGCTTAAGGAGATGTTTGACCTCGCCAGCGTCTGAGGCATCGTAGTCTGAATTTTCGACCGACCTGTAAACAACGTCTTGCGATAAATAATCGACTTGAAAATATTCTCGACCAGTTGTGTCCCGCACAGAAAGGATTTCTATTATATTAGGGTCTGTAAGACTGACCTTGAGAAACGGGGTATACTCCCCAATTGAAAGGCTCGCTGCAAACGTTGCGCCGGAGATGATACTACCGAATGCCTTTATGGCATATAGGGTCGGGGTACCACTATCATCTACTTCAGCAACAACAACCTCGTTTGTTGCTAGTCCAAAATCTATATCTTCTGTTAAGGTATACTGCACCCCGCTTTTTGAAACAAAGGTGGCTCCAGTCTTTAATATCGGAAAATAATCCGGATCCGGACCTCCACCAGTCACCAAAGCAGGCATGGTTATATACACAGAAACGACGCCAGAAGAACTGCTGTCAGTAATGAACGGATCATACCCCATTCTCTTTGCGTGTCGCAAGATATTAGCTTTTTCTGCGGAAGTGTCTAAAAATGATTCGTTTGCCTGATAGTCTAAATAAAATGATAGGACATCGCCAACATATGCCGCTGTATCGAGCATCATAGAGCCAAATGAAGCCTCGTTGAAATCTGCAAACGTATCTGGATAATAGCGTTTTGCATGTTCGACCAAGCTCTGTTTAATAGAATTAAAATCTCTAGAGGTATATTTAACCGAAACCAATTGCTTTTTCTTTTTCTTGTTTTTTGGGTTATATGCCATAAAATATTCTTCCTTCTAATAAATAGGCTGAAAACATTATAAATCTATCTGTAATGTTGTTGTTACTCTCAGCGCTGGTACTTCGTAATGTATGCCTATTGATATTTCGTTGTCCCCTCTTTGTGTGGTTTTAAGATCCAGTGGAATAAGCTCTCCTGAATCGGACCAGACATGTGTGGAATTTGCAACTCTTATTTCGTGTATTGTCACAAAGGGCATGTGGCGTTTTATCTGTTTTCTTATATTTGATGAAATTGAACCATAGGTTGCCGCGTCATTCATTTCAAATAAATACTGTTTAAGACCGACACCAAAGTGCGGCATCATAATTCTTTCGCCGGGGTTTGTGAGAATTAGATTTTTCATGTTCTGGCGAATTGCTTCATGATGACCTTTTATTAATGTATATCCGTCTTCCGGATCTCTCCGGAGGGGCAGCTTGGCTCCCAAGCCTCTTCTTTTTTTCATCGTATGTTCCCTCCGTTAATCATCGCATTCTACATTATTGAGAACAGAATCCGCATCAACAATTGAACCAGCCTTGCTTGAATATTTTGCCTTTTTATCTCCCGGCAGTTCTGGGACGCCGTATGCCAGCATTCCCCACGCTGTGAGCGGAGGACCCCAACCGAATGGAAAGTTTGCCGGCCATAGGATAGGTACCGAGTACCATGTTTTTCCGGGCGGAAATATTCCTGCATCAGTCAACTTGCTTACAAGTTTGTAATGAGGATCCATGTATTCCGCCATTCCGCGGCAAAACAATGGGATAGTGCGCAGCGCCATGGCGATTAAATCAGGTCCTCCACCGGGGGAAATGCTTGATTCTTGTGCCTCTTTGGAACCGGGGTTACCACCCAGTTCTCTGGTTGCCAAGCTTTCCCGCTGCCACCAATTGGCGCCGGTCTCGTCCGGTGATAGAGAATAATACAAGTTTCTTAGAACCCCCTTGGTTCGATTAAACGCTGAAGCCGTTTCTGGTATCGATAAAGCAACTGCGTTGGCGTTATAAATAGTTAGAAGTGTCAACATTCTAGGCAACGGAAACACATATTTAAACAAAAATTTAAACTCTTCAGTCTCTATGAGTTGTTCTCGGAATGAGTTGGCGCTGTATATGTGCTCTTCGAGTGAAAAGTCAGTAACATTTTCAATGACTATTTCATTTTCTGTTGATGTCAAAGGTATTATATACACGAAACGAGAATGAGTAGAATATATCGATCCCTGATCTTTATGTGTGCCGTTTGGAGAGCCTGTGGCTCCGGAGGGCGGCTTCTCAGTAATAGTTGTGAAAGACTGCTCTAAGGCGATTTCTTCTTTTAGAATAAAAGCTTTTTCGTGCCTTGCTTTGCTCTCAGTCATGAGCGCCCCTACTCCTTTTCCAAAGTAATCCCCCATAGCTTTTTCTGTGGTTCCGAGCGATCCTTGTGAATCAGTGACAGCTTCCATAAGCTCTTCATACGCTTTAAGACCTCCAGTTTTCATTGAGAAAGCAGAGCCCACAAACGTACTGCTGCTCATGGAAGCCCATGTGCCTTCTGGCTGCGCTGTGCCAACGGAGTGTGAGGTCAGCTTCCCCATCTTCTCGCCCGTGTTGAATGCGTTCTCTGCCATCGGAGGAACATAAACCAATCGCATGCCATACTTCCATGGCTTAAAAAAGCTTGATATTTTCACCCCATCAAAGTCAACATTCTCATTGTTTTTCAACTCTTTGATAAATTCATTCCAAGCATCAATATTAACAATACCTGCGAGGTGTGCAGACGTCTGCCCCAAGGCTTTATCTCCGAGTTTCGATGCCCATTTCGAGGGGCTCTCAAGATATTCACTCGAAGGACCATCAGGTCCTCCGACGCGCTTGCGAATTAACTTTTTAATTTGACTGTCCGGTATATCTGAATCGGGCAGGTCTTCTATGCGAATATATTTTTCCAAGAAAAAAGTTCCAGCCGTCGATGCAAGATCGGGATATGCCAAGTGCAAGCTAGCCATGGTGGCTTTACTTGGAGAACTTACAGATCCTGCGCCTGACCACGTAAATGGTTTGTTCTCGCCGGGGCTATATGTGGTGATGAACCTTGTATCTTTTATTGATGTTGTTTGTGCCTTTGCAACGTCTATTGTGCGGATCCAACCGGCATCTGGCGAAAGTGGCATCTGCACCGGTAGTCCAATCTCGGTCGTGTCGCGGTCTTCGGTAGAATTTTGTGGGGGATTTAAAAACCTTTTGAAAATACTCTCTGTTCGAGAACCAACAACATCCTCAAATTTCTCAATCAGATCATCAAACTGCTCTAACGCAAGATATTTTATCGCAGCTTCTGCGCGTTGATCTTCGGTACCCTCGAAGCTCGTGAGGAATTCCATATCATTGATATTGTGTAAATTAGGCAATTTTTCGCCAGACTTAACTCTCTCTGAAATAATCTCACGGGCATCGTCTTTTATCCCTGCAAATAATCTAAGATCTAAACGACGTATACCGGTCTTCATTGATTCTAATACATATTCTAAAATCATATTATCTTGCATAATTTCTGCGCCGCTATATTCTGAGAATACGAATACAGACCTCATCAGGGGCTCCAAAGCGTGAAGACGAATAAATGTTTTTACGATACCATGACGACAAGTATCTTTGAAGGCGTGACCGCGAGGCATTTCAGGGCGAACCGGCTTGCAGGATTTTCCATAACCGTCCTTTACCTCGTCTTGTATTTTAGCCAATGCCAGTAGATCTACTGGCTCGCCATCGCTGGGGGGACATCCCACAACATTAGTGTTTTCTACCGCAGCAGATGAGAAAGAAAGTTGCTCGAAATATTCCAAATCAAATATTGGAGAAATGGCAATCTGACGAACCGTTTTCTGGATGAAATCTTGGAATATCTGGTTGTATATGATTTTAAGTTCCGAATACCCCGGTTCCTTGTTTTTAAACGACGTCGTTATAGCGGGAAGCCCTGCTGTTGAAATTTTTCCTGCCTCTAGAAACCTTCTGGTGAGAAAGTTTGCAAATAGTTCACTCTGATAGGTGCCTTCTTCGATATCAAATTTATATTTTTCCACCTCGCCCAGCATCACAGATGGAGAATTAACTGAGTCAATAATCATGCCTTCCTCGTCGTTGGAAGGAATTGACTCCTCTGCTATGATCATCTTATAATTATCACTGATTTCGTTTTCGTTTAATACCCACGGCACAACGTATTCCAGTGTGGCTTGATTTGTAAATTGGATCTCCATGGAGGGCGGCTCTTTCGAAATTTCCTCCTGCTTAGCCTCCAGATCTGCTTTGGCAGCCGTGACGGCGGCTTGCGCATCTTTTTGTCTTTTTGCCAAAACAGGACCGGGTTTTGCGGGTGAACCAAGCGGAGAGGTGCCCATCCCAGAAATCATATTGTTGATTGTCTTGAGTTTGTTTTCTGCGGTTTTTAGAGCGGCGCGTTGGATTGCAGTCTTGCCCATGATGTTGACAGGCTTAACATTGTTTATAACATCTGCGGTAGCTGTTAGTCTGGTTGCATTTCCAGATACATCATCTGCAAAAACAAACGAGGGGTTGTCCGGATCGACGGCTTTCTCGAAACTTTGTCGTAACCGGGGCGCCACGCGGGGGCGTACCTTTTGATTTTTTTTGTTTTTCTTTTCCGCGCCCTTTTTAGTATACAACTGACCATCAGACGGATCCACATACTTAAGTTTGGATGGCGCGTCTTCTAGCTCGTCGTCTGTACCTTCTCTAATAAAATCAACATCGCCTTCTTGAGCGCCAGAGAGTTCTTTAACAACCAGAGCATCGGCAAAGCCTATGGCGTCTTCGTGAAACGCCATCTTTGCTCCAAGGAAGATTGCATTAACGGCTTTGTCCAACATCATCATTCCAGATGCAGTATCTCTCGGTACCAAACTCTCTTCTCCACAGTCTGATGAAATCGGCGGCATCGAAGGTAACAAAGTGTCAGCGTTGTCGAGAATGTCGGATATGCGCTTAGCGCGTTCGCGCTTTCGATCTCGACCGGCTTGTTCTAAAGGGTCTACTGCGGCTGATAATACATCATCATCACCGTCGCACAATAATCCAGAGGCGGGTGGATTTCCCTGTGGTGGTTTGACGGAATCTAAATTATCAAAAGTATCTGGGGGTATCATACGCAGCAATTTATCAAATGCGCGAGGCAGATTGTTCATATAATCAGATATATGTTCTTCACTGTTATCAGAAGGCGTTGTTTTTGCTGCACAATATTGAATTGCTGCGCGTACTTCATCTGATATAATTCCATGAAGCAGGTCTTGCATCTCTGACGGTGACAATTGTTTTGATAAACATTCCATGAACTCCGGCGCAAGTTCTCCGGGGATCCCCGCATCAGAAAATGCTTCTTTTGCAATCTCAGGATCGATGGCACCCTCTGCGCCGCCGAAGTCCTCCTCGCACGATTCGTCGACCGCCTTTTTAAGCTGTGCTAAGATTAATAAAACAGCAGCCAAAAGGACACCGGCAATTGCCGCTTGAATTCCTTTGGAAACCTTGTCTACACGATCAGCTTCAGGGTCCGACGTTTTAGCATCGTCCTTGTAGGACGTCGTTGGAGCTTTTGGCACAGGAGGAATCAAAGACGCAACCGTATCAGCTTTATCGAAAAAAGAATTAATAGCATCTTGAATTTCATGATCGGGTACGCATGCCATAACCAACCTTTGAAGAATTGGACGGGCTATTTGATAATTCCCCTTGGTGTCGTTGGCAAACTGTAGCAAAATTCGTTTGTGATCTTTTTCAGATATTTTCTCAGCGGTTGTTTTATTGGTTTCTGCGGAAGAAGTCCCTCCGGCGGTGGTGACTGGTGTCGTTGGCTCGTGTGAACCCTTTTCCTTTAACACTGCCTTTTGTTCCTCGGTCAACTCTGAGGACAGTTGTTCTCCACTGCCGTCCAGATCGCCGGGGGAGCAGGCGCCCGCATATGTAGCCTTATGTACAACGCTTTGTGCGTCGGCTGCTTTTGCAATTTTAATCTCCGAAGGGTTTCCTTTATCATCTGTCAAATTGTTGGAGAGGGCGGGAGGCTCGGGTGATTTCCCGGTCTCTTCTTCTTCTTTTTGATCTTCTTCTTTAACCTTTTTTGCAGCTTTTTTGAAGTCTTCTGGATATTGCTTTTTGATTTCATCAACAATTTGTAAGATGCACTCGGCGGTAGCGGCTGCAATAAGCTTTGCCAACATCAGCCTCGCTCGCTCATCGTCAGTCATGCTACACATTATTGCCGACATCGCAATCTGCCCAAGCTGCTCTATGTTTGTTTTATTGAGCACATGCTTATATACATCATCAACCGTCTTCACGTTGTTAGCCAAGAAGACCAAATCCCCCGCGAGATTATCACCAGTAAAGTCTAAAGCTCGACCGCGGTGTTGAAATATTTTTATTTTTCGACTGGTGTCTGCCAGCTTAGCCTTTTCTGAAGATAGTTCCGATGGGGATTTTCCACGCTTCGGGTCGCCCTTGAGTTCTTCGTTCAGCTTTTCTTGTGATAAACTGGCTGGATCCTTTTCTTTAGATTTAGAAGAATTGGTAGCGAGTGGGGTTTCTGGAAGATCTTCTGGCTTTTCTGTTTCAGCAGAGGGATAAAATTTTGGTACCGGATAAAAATAAGTTTGCGCAAATGTAACAGAATCTATGTCAGGTTCTTGTGCGGTTTGTGCAATCATCTTCTCCATGGAATAGAGAAAGTGAAGAGCCGCGGGTTCCCAAGCAATATCAAGAAGCTCAAAACCGTCAAAACCCACCATCATCGGCGTCGAGACTTTATCTCCTTGGTTTAATAAAATGTATTGCGGGGAGAAGCCTTCCGTCATTCCAATTTCAATTGTCAATTCTTTTGACTCTAGAAGATCAGAACCAACACCATTTAGCATCAAATACTCCCTCATAATAGACGGAAATAGCGCCAAGGTCTTCGCTGCCCGATCAAGGGCAGCGGCGTGCTCTGCATAGGCTGGCTTTTTGCGAAGAAGTTTTGCGTGGTGATAAACTTGTGCGAAAGCGTACTCAACTCGACATTCGAAAGTGCTCAGGGCAAAATGCACGGAGCGCGGTGCGGCAAATTTACCCGGCGATACAAAGTGAAGCTTGTCGTATTCTCGATCTGGAATAGCGTCAAAGTATTTAGCAGAAAAACAAACAAGCGCGTCAACCTCTTTGGTACGAGGATTTAAATGCAAGCCGTCGGTGCCTTGATTAGTCAAAGGGATATATGGTCCGTGAGGCGCGTTTAAAAAAACGTCGAGGCTCTTTCCTCGAAGTTTCTTTTTATCATAGTAACTGAGAAGATCTTTAACAGCTTTCTCCACAATTTTCTTGACGTCGGCAGACGCCATAAATTCTTGTCCACTTGTGAAGGCTTTGGGTTCCTGCTCTTGATCGTCGATTGGCAATCGACTTCTCGGAGAGTTTACCTTTATTTTATATTCATCTGTTTTAACATCATAATAACAATAATAGCCTGCCGACTTCAACTCAGTCCAATCAACCGGCCATGGATGGGCACGGTGGTGAGCTTTCCGTTCTGCCGGTGGGAGTGGTTCTGCCACTGGTAATGATTTCTCAGTCCCCTTACACCGACCCAAGTGGCGGCTTTTAATATAAAATGGACCTTCTGCCGAGTCCATAGCGAGAACCGCATCTGGTGGCGCGTCATCCACCCAATCAGTCGTAATTTTGCCAGTCGACATATCAACAACTTTAATACGAGACATTTCTCTTTTCGGTCCAAGAAATTCGTCCTCCACCAACACTTGCGCGTTATGGGGGAGGTCTCCGATAGTTGATCTTGGGGTGCCGGAAGCATTCCAAATTTCGGTACCTCGCGTCCCGCCTGCGTGAGGACCATTGCTAATAGTTCTAGGCTTGCCCTTGTTCTTGCCAGATGAGTGAGTAGAAAACCGACTAACATAGTGAGTTGCTGGACCAATTGGATCCGGCAATTGCTCTTCCGGCGGATCGACAGGTTTTTCTTCACCCTCTCCAGAATTCGGAGTTGCTTCAGTGGCATCGGGGTGTATAGTTCCGACAGTCTGAAGCTTTTCCATTATAAGCTTTCGTTCTGGATTTATTGCAGATGGTTCTGTTTGAGGGAACCGGGCAACGTATGCCAAGAGATGCTTCTTTGTGGTTGTAAAACTAAGCCCACCGATGAGGAGTTCCAGTTCGCTATCCATACTGCCCATGGGAGATGGAATGAGCAGGTGATGCTCGTTTGGCAGAAGCTCCCACTGGGTTTTCTCGATTTCCTCTTCTACCTGCGCCATTACATATGCATGAATATTTTCTTGTTGAACCTTATTTTCTTGCGCTTCATAATCATATGGAATGTTTACCGACCAGTACTGTTTGTTCTGAACATCTTCGAGATTGGCGGTTGTGGCATCCAAAAAAAGTGGAGCCTCTCCGATCATACCCTCCTTGTCCAAAAGATCGTAGCCTTGTTCCCAGTCCAACGAAGGATTGAATGGGATAGTCCAAGACTTCTTCTTCATGTTGAGGTTGGCAATCAGGCGAGCGTTCACCTGTCCACCAGTGGTGGAGCCCGGAAGTGTTGTGGTAAAGGTATATTTCTCGGGGTTATTATATTTAGTAGCCTTGATTTCGTCTCTTGTGCTCTGTGGCACAAAATAAGGCAGGGTGTCTATTGTGTACGCCGTTGGCATAATCTATACCTCCTTAATTAACTTTGTTCCAGCGACTATTGATATATCTCTTGCCATGCGGCTTCAGATAAATGTTTTGCCAAGCACCAATATTGTCTTTGTTTTTCTTAAGAGATTCTTGAGTCTCGGTTAAATGTTTTATCATTGCCTCATTGCCCTCGATGACTGCCACCTCTGATGGTGTTGTTGGAGCCGTAAAATACGGAGATGCGTGAAAATGATGCATCAGTGCTATATTATAATCATTTTGAATTAATAAAAGAGTATTCACAATCCCATTTAAAGAAGCCACATGAAGGGACAGTCTTCTGAGGGCGGCGGCGAGGTTTGTACCCTTTACGATGGGTTGCAAATCCGCATTCGCGGAAGCGTCGTCGATATTTCCCGCAATAATATCAACCCCCACGGTACTTAAAATATCCGAACCTTGCGAGTTCTTTACATCACCACGAGTGATCAGTTTGATTCCCTCTCGACCGATAATGCGAATTGCATCAGCTTTGATGGCAATTCCAGATTTATTTTCTGAATTGCCGACCCTCCCGTCAACCAGTTTAAAATTGTTGTCTATATTTGTTTTTTGACTGATATATATGCGGGCTGCATCATCATCCATGCTGGGATCGCAATATACTTCCTCTCCGGTCATAACATTGTTACTAGCTGCATTTGAGCCCATCAAACCGGCAACAATATCTATTGAAGCTGCATGACTATCGCCTGTAGCGCCAAAACCACTAGCTAAGGTTGAATGCCTGTCACGACCTAAAATTATCCATGAATTATATCGATTTTTTATAATCGTATCGGAAGGGCTCGAAATATATTTCGGCACTGGAGCAGGCATATGGTCATGATTGATGCCAAGGTTTTGCGCGTTGGCTTTTTTTTGTTCTGGAGAATCTCTCTTGCCATAACGCGGATCGGTGCCGCCTGTTTGGATTGCTGGTGTTTTTGTATTAACAGTACTCATGTCAATCTCCTTACGTGGGGGTTATACCATCTTTCCAATCCAACTCGGATTGGCGGCTACAAGCTTTTTCCACTCAACGACTGATGGGTGATCTGGTTTTTTAGGTTCGGATTTCGCTCCCCAGTGCCACTGTCTTGCATCTTTATGGCAGGAGACATATGTCTTGGCAGTGAGGGGAAAGGGATATTTGTCCTGTCCTATTGCCACCATCGCTTTATTTGGCAGAGGTGCATACGGCATCTTTCCATATTCACCCTTTTCCATTTTTGTCGAGCACGCTGCGCCGACCATTGCATAGTAAGCATCAGCGTGAGAAAAGCCATCTGCTCGGGCATAGCAATAATATGCACCATTCATCCCATCACCATGGTGACCACAGTTCCAATGGCAAAAGATACCAGCAGGTTCCGTGTCCATCCACCATTTGCCCAGCACCTTTTGATCGAATTTGCCTCCGACAGGCATGCCTGCCCAGCGAGTAAAATAAAATTTACCCGAGCTTTTCACAACACATGGGAACTGGATCTGAAGATTCATCACAGTGTTCCCTTTCTTGCCTCCATACTTCCAGATTGCCTCGGAATTGTCCTCCGGATGTTTGTGAATGGAATATATTGTTTGCCAAAGCGATTCTAAGGTCTGGGGGGTTGGCAACATAAGCACGTTGGGAGCGTTCAATATCTTGGGACCATCCGCCAAAATATCTCCCCAATCTTTACCCGGCTTGTTTGTAACAACATGGATTCCTTGCGCGATCATCGCCTTGAGGCGATGTCGATATTGTTTCTGTACTGGACCCATATTGGTCATTTCATTCATAGTGGAGGTTCTGCTTCCGCCACTACAATGCCAGCCGAATTGTGCGGTGTGGGCTGTCTTCATCACGTTACCGTCCGTGCAATGCCACCACGTAACTCCGCATGTTGTAGTTGGTTGTTTTTTTATTCTCTGGTAGATGTTGCTCGGCCAGCCAGCGGTCTCATGTATACAAAATCCTTGCATTATCTTCATAAATTTTCCGAAGCTCTGCCCTCCAAAAGCAGCCTCTCCGCCCAAAGGACCATGGAACAGCTTTTTACCAAGACCCGGTACGGCAGTGGGGGTGGCAAATATCACAGGTCGTCCGCCTGCGCCGGGGACCGAGTTGCCGCCGGCGAGTGTCACACAGGGTTTGACGGGTGGGGTTGTACCTCCTCCCGTTGTAGATGTGCCGCTCTGGGGCTTTTTTTGACCACCAATGTCAGTTACGCGAACTGAATAATCATCTGTATATTCCTCTCCTGTTGCCCACGCTTTGGCTGGTAAGCGAACCTCCCAATGCCAAGCCTCGCTCTTATAGGGGGTGAAGCCGTATTTATATGCATTTGCGTGAAGCCACTTCCACACTGGTAATGATTTGTGATATGCTTTTTGCTGAGTGCGGTCGCGGGGACCGGCTGGAGGTTCTGCGTTTGGACCCTTTGGAGCCTTGGTATGAATTGTCATACCATGACCAGTGATATCCAGTGCCATGCCAGTTTCATGAGGCGAATTAAACGCAATGTATTCTGCCGCGTCTTTAACAGAACCATACTCTTTTATACACTTCGCTTCATATTCTGCTCTGCTCTTCCATTTATGAGGGCGCCATGCCGAGCCGACTGAAAGTGTATATCCGTCTGCTTTCGCGGCTTTTTTCATTGCGTCCCAACGCTTTGCAACGAGGACGTGTGCCTTTCTACCATTAGACGGAGAGACAGGTACAAGTAAATTACTATTTTTATCTTTGATAGTTCCCCCGTAATCCTCAATATAAACCCTGTTTTCTTTATAGGGTACACCTTCGGCAGTTTTCCAATCTGGCTTTGGGGGGTCTTGAGTTGTGGATTGTTTCGGTTGAACACTTGCGGAAGACGGGGGACCCTGTTGAGTACGGGCTTCTCCTTCATTTGAAACCGTTGGCGACGTGGCACTCCCAGAAACTGGTTGCGCCCCTGCTTCTGCTCCTGCCGCGGCGGCTTCAGCGGCTGCTGCATCTGCCTCTTCAGGGCTTTCTGCGGGAGCGTCCTCTGCTACATTTTTCGCATCCGCATCTGCTCCTGTTGTAGAAGATGCTGCTTCATCAACGGCTGCCTCTGTAGCGCCGAAGCCGGGGACAGTTTTACCAAAAACGTCTTGAATCGCTGCCTCTACCTTTGCTTTTGTCTTCTTTGCGTGTTCCGGGTGCACAATTAAAAGTGCGTTTGCGCCACACCAGCCATGATCTTTTTTGCCCGGAGGATCCATTTGAAGCCAATATATATCGTGCTTATCCCGTTCGGTCTTAGTGGTCAATGAAGTGAAGAATTTTTTAGCTTGCGCGGTTGGCGTTTTTGTCACAGTCAAGGTTGTCATCCAAATTCTTTTTGGACTGTCCTTTACATAATGTTTCCAAGTGGCGCCAATTGCGGTCATTGTATCGTAAGACTTCCACTTATAATCAGAGTCGGAAAAGAAAATACGATCAGGTTTAATTATTTTAAGCGCTCCTTCTTGAGCAGCGCGGGCAATTGCCGAGCCGCCGTTTGAATGACCAAATATACTTACCATCTCTGGCGGGGTTATCCAGTCTTTAATGTCGCCGGTTTTCTCGTGATTTGATGGGAGCCCGGAGAGGTGGACTGCAATAATTTTAGTAACGTTGTTGTGAAAAGTGACTAAATTTCCTCCCCATGTGTGTTCATTTTTAATCCCATACGCCGATTCAATAAACTTGTCAAACCCGACTGCTGCGGGAGCGGCAAGTGTCTCTTTGACGTGCTTTTCCGTTCGCCCTGCACCAGTAGAATCCCAAGCGCCCTCTTGTCGGCGAGATCCAGATAGTGCACTACCTTTTTCCTTCATTGTGTTTTTTTTGCCAGTACCTCGCATTGACCATGGTAATTCAGGTATCACAAGAACAAAGTTTCTATTCTGTTCGATCATCCTATTTATCTGGGGCACGTATCTGTCGGTAAAGTTCATTGTGGCGAACCCTTCGAGACCGTGGAACCAGTAAATTAATTCCCATGGCTTCGCGTGATCGAAATAATATGGCGCCACAATCAAAGCGCTTCTCTTGACTGGTGTGTGCAGGACGTCGAGTTCTCCATTGCCCTTGACATGTCCATACCAAGTCTTAAGACGCCACTTACCCTTTTGTTTAAGGGCTTTCTTCCACTCCTCATAAGCAACCTTGTTATATTCTTCCTTCTCGTTCACAACCCAATCTTTTGCCTCTGTTGGGTTCTTGTTCATATTATCTTTAAGATCCTCGTTTGCTATCTTTAAACGAGGGAGCCCTTGATACGGTTCTAGCACGGCGTTGACACCGGGCATTGGATCACCTGTGGCGCCCCTTCTCTTGTAGGTGTTGTTACACCCCTGTAGATGTGCCAAGAGAGCCTTGAGGGTTTCTGCGTCGGGTCCGGGGAACGTGGCGTTTATTGGGGCAATATATACTGGCTCGGTCCAGTCAGGACCAGCCTTTTGTAACCAATCAACCCATACGATATCGTTAACCGCAGGGGGGACCATATCTAAGTATTGGGCGACAAACACATCATACTGATCAATAATTTTTTTATCTTCCGGAGTGGCTTGATCCCCGAGCGACTTTGGTACGGGAAGTGTTGAGTGTACCTCTGGTACCCGGACCACTAGCTTGATGCGCTTGCCGCCAGCCTCGGGAAGAAAGTCTGCCCACCCTTCGGCGGCGGCGGGGTTGGGAATTGGCTCTGCGGGGGTTATCGGATTTTCTACCGCATCTAAGACTTTTAAAACGTAGCCCTTATAAGGACCTGTATTATTAAATGTGCTAACCTTATAATAAGCTGCGACTATTTCTTCGAGAATGCTCCAGAAGCTGCGGTCTTTAATGGGCACAGGCGAAAAAGCCGGTACCCTTACATCATTAAGTTGTCCGTATTGAAAATTAGTGGGATCCCACGTCACTGTCGTCACCCCCACCAATAATGTCAAAAATATCGTTGCGATCTTCATCTGTCAATCCTTCTCGCAACTTCTGCTCTTTTTTTTGTAAGAGTGATGCGATTTTTACTAGTTGCTCATTAGAGCGCTGCAACGTTTCTACATACTTCGCAGCTACTGGACCGACTTCTTTGTGATGTTGTTCGTTTTTTTTAATATAAGTCATGACTTCTGTCAAGAGTGCAGAAGTTATGGCTCGATCATCTCGAATGTTTTTAATTGCTTCTTCTAGATAAGACTCTAAGCCTCTTAGATCTCCCCGTTTGTCCATTTTGTCTTAAAGCTCCTATATCTGGTTCTAAGTTTATTAAGGTTATTAACAACCTGCTTTGTATTCAGATCGGTCAATTCTCTTAGATATAGATAAATAGCTTTTTTATTAAAAATTTCTATGTCATCACAGTTAGATAAAAGGTGTTTGACTGCATTTAAAACCTTTTTTTCATTTGGTTTAAGAAGTTCGCCCTCCCACACCTCTATTTCGGTCCATAAATAATTCCAAAACTCCGCCTCTTCACGATGTTTATCGTATGCGTTGTTGGAAGAGGCATATCGTTCCTCTAACTCTTTAGCAACATCATCAAACTGTACTTCGCGGCGGAGACGAGTAGAGTGCTTTTTAACTTTGTGAATAAACCAATTTTTAGTAATTACACTAAAATAAGAAAAGGCTTTGGATCCTTTATTGGGATCATATTTGTCAAGAATTGTGGTCAGCCATATTTTACACTCTTCCTTTAATACATCAATATTGGGAAGTGTTGTGAACTTATAAGTATATACAATCTTGTCCACCATCTCATTAAATACTGGACCGACATACTCTATATAAATCTGTTCTTTTTCTTTTCTGTCGCTTGAAGAAGCATATCGCACAATGGCATCTTCATGATCTTGCGTGAAATAATAATTACTCTTCGCCTTGCGCTTCCGTCTCTGCTTCTTCAAATTGCTCTTCCTCGCTTTCAAATATAAAACTATTTTTATAATATTCCAATTCGCCTACCATCATTTTGGTATTCTCAACAAGGTCTTTGATTGTTTGATCTCCATAATATAAGGGAAGCTCAGAGACCCCCTCCACATATTGTGCATACTCATCAATCGCGTCCCTCATTTCTATTGTACGCAAATGAAGAGGAGCTACCTCTTCCATCACCTTCCGCACATACCAGACCAACAAAATATTAACTAACAAAGACACCAAAAGTAAAAAAAATATTAATACCAACATTATACTTCTTCCGTATCATCTTTTAATTGTTTAAGCTCATGAGAAAACCTCTCTGAGATGGCTATCATCTCTTCAGACGTTTTAAGCACCAACCTTTCCCTTGCGTGCTGAGTTCGTACAATAAATAATAAATATATATTCAACAGCATGCTGAATATTAAGCCGTAATATGCGTATATTAATTCCATACCTTAGTGTTCCCTTTTTGTGAGGTCTTCCTTTTCTCTCTTTATTTCTTCTTTAGCATTAGAAATAAAATCTTTTACTACCTTTCCCGGCTGCTCACCTATTTTACCACGACTTGTATCTTTTTTTAAGATTAATGGTGCAGATGGTATTCGTACAAGCGTACCGGTCGCCTCGCACTCTTCACAGTCTATCAACTTTTCTTTTATGGAGTGCCTACGATCATATATCACACTACAAGCACCACACCTGTATGTGTATTCTGGCATTATCCAACTCCTTCTTCAGAATCGGCAATTGTCATATTAAAATTCGGTGGGTTCTTTACAATTAGTTCGCCGTGTCCACCCCAGCGCTTAGTCTCCGGGGACTTGTCAAACTCGAAGTTTTTTAAAATCTCGGTAATATCAGTTCTCTCTAGGATCCCCTTTTGTAGAGCGCCCATAATACAAGTTGCTGCCTGATCAGATAATTTCATTGTTTTCTCCTTTCTGTAAACATGAATCTATTTTTTTTAATATAATATCCAGCTTGTCAAGCTGATATATGGAATTCCAATCATCCCACTCTCTAGGAGATTGATAAAAGTGTTTTAACTCTCTTGCAAGTTGATTTCTTAATAAAGTTAATTCTTCTTTTGATAAATCTGGTTGCATACTACATTTCCATTATTTGTTGTTCGATTGATGGTACCTCAACCCCTGAACAAAGATCGTTTACAGTTGCCAGTGTTCTGTCGATTCTCACCGGCGCTTCATACGGGTTAACTGTAATTCCCAAATCGAACTTGTTTCCCAACAGGGTCACAAGCTCATATTTGTTAACTGGTTTAGGCGAGTGGATATGATAGGTCCCCTCTTGATACAAATTGTTAGTAATTATATTATCACAAATCTTTGCATATTGAAGGGTTGTAATTCCATTCCAATCGTGGTTGGTGTAGCCGTTCACCGGCTTTCCTTTTTGGGATTTTATCCATTCAACTAAGCTAGCGCCCTTATGTATTTCTTCTCCTATAATACTCGTTCGAAGCACCATACAACCTGTCGGCTCCCCGAGAGATTTACTTTTACCGTAGTCGTCCAAAGCGTCATGTAAATCTTCTTCTGAGTATGCGCCTTTGGCACCAGAATATACACAGTCAGTTGTAATATGGATTAGCTTTGTACCCGCATGGGCACATCGGCGGGATAGCTTCCATGGAAAAATGGAATTGATTTGGATTGCTGAAACTGGATTGTCCTTCATGAACGGTTTGATTGTACCAACACAATTAATAACGTAGTCATATTCACCCACATGAAGCTGGTCTATCGTCCCAGACAAACAATCAAAATGTATCTTACTATCCCCATAGCTTACATTATTATTTCTATAAGTCAAACAAATTTTATATTTTTCTGGTTGCGATAAGAACCATTTCCCAACAGCGCTTCCCAACATACCAGTGCTTCCGAGAATTAATACTTTTACCATTTTACTCTCCCAAGAATAATGTCTTTCAACATTACCCAATCACAAGCCTTCGCCCATATGGGTCTTGAAAACGCAGCAGGCTTGTTTTTTTCAAAAAAGAAATGTCCACTCCAAGCAAAAGGATATACAATAAAAGGAGCAAACAAGAGTGCAAACCACGCCCCTTTGGACACACACACCGCGACGAACAGTATTGTTGCTAACTGTCCGAAAACGTGCAAACGACGGGTCCATCTGTTTTGATGAAGGCTTAAATAATATTCATAATATTGTTTAAACGTCATTATCGATAATCCTCTTCCCATATATTCCATTTATCATAAGGAAAGCGAATATCATCGCCAGCGCTTTCTTCCAAGGTCGATGTGGAAAAGAATAATATGATTGTACCTTCTTCAAGATTCATAAACCCATTAGCGTGGTTTGGAGGTATCCACAAGACCTGTGGGCTTTCCGCTGTCAGAACAAACTTCTGCGGGGCTTCGTCCGGTTGCTGCAAGTCCACCGCTCCAATTAAAGCAGTACCTCTTGCTACATAAACATATTTGCCCTCATGAACATGACCGTGCCACGCACGAATGTATCCCTGACGATGGTTTTCAACCTGATAAAATCTCTTAACTTCTGCAAAATCAAAATCGTTAACAAATCTTATTTTGCCCCTATCGTCGGCGAAAATGCCACCCTTCATTGCTTGCAGCTTCACTTACACATCTCCCTCAGTCTCTTTAATATATCTCGCGTTAGAATATATCACATCATTTGTATCCTTAATTCTTTCCTCAATAATAATATTATACACCTCATTGACCCCATCTTTAAGAGAATATTTAGGCTCCCACCCATACTGAGAAAACTTAGAATTATCTACTTTATAATTCCTCAAATCCTCAAAAGGCATATCAACATATTTTATTTTAGTATTTGGAATATACTCGGCTATTTCATGAGCCAGCTTTTGTATTGTATAATTTTCATACGACAAGTTATAGTAACCGGTAATGTTGTTTTCTAGAGCATACGCAAAGGCGCGAGAGGCGTCCTTAACGTGCAGTAATGGTCTCCACTGCTCACCGCCGAACACCGTTAAGGGTTCACCCTTGGCTGCGCGCATCGACAAGATGTTAGCAACCAAATCTAAGCGGATCCTTGAGTGTTCATCTCCCAGTCCGAACAGTGTGCCAAGTCTAAAGATAATATAATCACTGGAGTTTTTCCGTATATATGTTTCCGCTTGAAGCTTTGTAGCTGCGTAAAGAGACAGCGGGTTTGGCTTTGCCTCTTCGTCGATAAGGTCGTTGTTAATTCCATAAATGGAGCACGTCGAGGGGAATGCGATCTTTCCGCTATAATTGTCGACAAGCCACTTGACCGAATCATAATTGACGGCGGTTGTTAGGGAGGGGTTGACAGCGCATGCGCCGTCGCCGACCATGCCAGCCAACCACACAACCGCATCATAGTCATTAATGATTGCGCCCAGTTTTTTCGTATCCTGTACATCTCCGTAGATAAACCTTGTGGGTTTCATATATCTGCCTTCAAATAAAAGCAAATCATATACAGTCACATCATGGTTCTCGGACAAAAGATCGACCATGTGACCGCCGACATACCCTGCGCCCCCGACAACTAAAATTTTCATCTTTATCCTATCACCTTTTCAATAAGCTCTTTCCATTTATTGTGAGACGTCGCTTTGTCTAACCCGGCACCCAAGAAAACCTCACGAGGATTATATGCGGTCGGGTCTCTTAATACTTTTTCGAGCGAGGTTTTAAAATCGCCGTCTGTCACCAAATGTCCCCAACGAGGATCCCCTTTCAGATCACTGTATATCCCGACCGGATTTGCAACTATCGGAGTACCGCAGGCGCCCGCCTCAATGCCAGCCAAGTGTAGCGTTTCTATGTTTGATGGGCAAATAAGAACAGAACACTGGTTGTAGATTTGTTTGAGCACTTGGTGTTCTACACTATTATAAACCTTAACCCTTGGATGCTCAAGCTCATACTCATGCTTCATTACTAAACAAAAATTATAATCCGTGTTGTCAATCAGATCCAAAACCACATCAAAACCCTTTGTAGTCACGTCCGAAGACCCTACATATAAAATAGAATCTGGAAGTATATCAATTGGCTCTACACTTTCTTTACAAAAATGCTCAAAATCAGTTCCTATAGGAATAATACAAGTCTCGCAATCTATTTTAGGCGCGTATATATTGTGCACGAATGAAGAATTGAAAACAGTAATTACTGAGTTGTTACACACTTCTATTTGATGCCAAAGCCTCTGGTCTGTGTACACATCTTGTAAATAACTAATTGTGGGAACGTCGACACTCAGTCTGCGAAAAAAAGTTGCATTTCTGATGATATAGTCTGGGGCTGTTTCATTCTGTAAGTTTTTTTCAATGGTATCAGCCAAATTTTCAAACGAAGTGTGACCACCTGTTTTATCTTCCAGTCTTGGAAACCAATCCAACAAGTCATGCCAAAGAGTCTTTGTGTTTGGTATGCAAGTCAAAGTGTCGTTAATTAACCAGCCTGTCATTTGTTTTTTCTCCAGATAGAATCATATTGGGTTATACAGCAGTGGCTATGCCTGACCATGTGAAAGCCCGAGGAGATTAAAAAATCAAAAACCTCATCTTCTGTCACTTGACCTTTAAAGAGTTGTGTTTGTTCAGTTTCTAGGTGAAACACCTGCACGGTTGACAACATTTTTCCAAAGCCTTTCAAAACCTCATATGTGCAACCCTCTACGTCTATTTTTACCAGATCAGCTTGAGGGATATTATTTTGCTTACAAAATGTATCGAATCTGCTAGTTTTAACCAAGCATGTTTCTCCGGCGTACTTCGACCCGCGGTCTCTTAATCCAGAAATACCGTCGCGGAGAGGATCACACTCGGTGGGTGTTTTTTTATGAAAAGGTACAGAATGCGCATTCTTATCTGCAATTACTAAATTGATATAATTGATGCCAGATAAATTTTCTTTAAAGCGCCCACTGTGCTTCGAATATGTGTCTGGATTTCCTTCCAGCGCAAAGATAATAGTATTGGGAAGATGGTGTTGGAAAACGATAGCGTCGCGTCCGTCTTGGGTGCCAATATCAAACGCATATTTAATTTCTAATGCTTCGTCTCTACAATACTTAAAAAGTTCGCCCATTGTGATAGTCATTTGCTGCCTTTCCTCCGGTGTGTCCTTGTCTCGCCCTTCCGAGTGATGATAGAAATGCCAGCTTCTTTACATGGGAAAGTTACAATGTTTAAATTCTCGTCTGCCTCCAGATGATCAACAATCTTATAAGAGTTTCCGCAGTAGCCCGGTGCAAATAATTCATCATTTTCGGGGTCTGTGTCATGAAGGAGTATGCACCCACCGGGGCTTAAAATCTTTAAGCTATTCTCAAAGTCTTTTAATGCGCTTTCATATTTATGATCCGCATCGATAAAAACCATATCAACAGTGCCCTCAAATGTCTCAAAAAATTGATCTGTGGTGCAGGCGTACATTTCACCATCTATCGGAACCTCTTTGATATCGACGCCGATGCACCTACATTGTGGCAAGTACCGCTTAACCTTGTCGAAAGTTTCTCCTTCGTATAAGCCCAACTCTAAATAAGTTTTCGGATGATATACAACCGCTATGGCAGCAACGAGAGCAGAGTGATGTATCTCCGATGAGCTACTCATCTTTCTCTCCCTCTTGAATGTGGTATACCGGCGAATCAAACACAGTAATATGTTTCATGCCGTACTTTGGCTCAAGAATATGGTGAAAATAAAAGTCATCTCCTGCACGCCATACTGGTCTATCATTAGGATACCCAACAACCAGCTTGTTTCCCTGTTCAAGAAATATGTTTCCTTCCGGATATAATCCACTCTCAACAACACGAGATTTTTCTAAAACACATGGCATATACAACCCTCCGGGGGAGATGCGAGCTTCTTTGACTTTCTCTGCATATGACAACCATCCCTCCATATCAAACTCGTCTGGGTGTCTTCCGAAATGCTTTCCTGTCGCTCTCATGATATTAATACCATGCATGCCGCTTTCCATCTTTCCACTTTCTACCAATCGGCTACAAGGAATATTGACACCATCGTGATGTTTCAAAAGGTTGCTCAACCACCCATCACAGAAAACTTGGTCAGAGTTAACTAAGCATACATTATCATATTCGCTTGAGGTTACTGCATAATTGTATGCCCGATATACCCTATTTAAATAAAATTCGTCTTGTGTGGGGTTGTTAAAGACGGAATATTTTATATCCATCTCGGACAACTCCTTTATGACTTCAGGTTCCGCATCATTGGCAACCACGCGAACTCCGACGTCCCAGCCTTCAGCCTTGCACAGATCGCTTTGCAATTGATCACAAATAAAGCGCAAATAACTTACTGACTTATAAACAAGAGTTATGACTTCAATATTTTTATTCATTCTGTGGACCCCCCCAGCTTTGTTTTGTTCGTGGGGGGTAGTGTATCAGAAACCTTATACCAATCTGGCAATATATCATCCTGTAGGCGTTCGACACGAAGACCCGTTTCATCTATTAATCTATCTAGGTTTGGACCAGTTTGTCCTTTCGATTTATACAGATTATATCTATTCATAATTTGTTCATCGGTTGCAAAACCACGATGGATCAAATCTCTATCAATGCGCATCTGATTGCGTAATCCGTGTGGGAATTGTGGCTGATGTAATCCGCCGTTGTCAACAAATTTTAGATTGCCATTGTTTCTCCAAAAGACCCGGCGTCCATTTCGATGAAACCAATCATAATCATTATCAACTCGATAATATACATCGCTTCTCCACAAATTATAATGCCCTAGTACAATTCCATCTATCTTCTGCTCAGTTGCGTGTTTTAAAACACCGCGCAGTTCTCTGTAATTATCTCTCATAAGCCTTCCATCTAGGATGGTATCCCCATCGATCCAGTAAATCCAATCAGTATCCGGATGGTCGGCTAAAAGACGATCTAACAATACCGCCTTACAGGAAATTTCCCGCTCAAAATCATTTACCGGCGATTCAATAACCACAGTGTTCTTGTGTTTTTTATAATATTCTTGACTCCCGTCGGTCGATGCCTGATCATAGATGTAGATATAATCACACAATTCCATACAACGAAACCAATTTTCCAAATTCTCATTTGACAATTCATTCCGCAATTGAGAAAAGCCAATTATTTTCATAATACCTCCTTGAGGGTGTGCACAATCGCTTTAGACGCTATGCCATCTCCCATCCACACTGTGTCACACCGCTCCTTTGACCATCCTTCTACCCAGCGGATCGCCTTTTTATAGGAGGTGTCGCTTAGTGATAAAAGAGTGCTGCAACCATTCTCATTCGATTCAGGGCGCTCTGTGAAATCTCTTGGGACGACAACGGGAATGCTCAACAGCGCAGGTTCTTCCTGTGCGGTACCGCTGTCGCTTATAATAAAATAACTATCTTGTTGGCACCTAATATAATCTCTATATCCCATCATTGGTATTGGCTGAACTACCCCAAGAGCAATATTGTATTCTTTTAAAGCGCACATTGTTCTTCCAAATGATACCATCTTAACTGGCAAAGAAAAATGGGCGGCAGCTTCATTGACATATTTAAAAATACTTGTGAGCCTTTCCTTGTATTGGAAATTTTCTGGACGATGAATGTCGAGCAAGATGTGTTCTGCTTTGCCGACATAAGATAGATCCGCGATCTCTTGAAGCGGCTCATTAATAGTATTGCCGACTACAAATATTTTGTCCTCAGATATTCCCTCTCGCAATGCCTTTTGTTTATAATTCTCGTGATACACAAAAAGATAATTGCTCACATGGTCGCACACCTTGCGATTAATCTCTTCCAGCATCCGCTCATCGTAACTCCTCATTCCCGCTTCGATGTGCCCCACTTTGTACCCCTCTTTTCGAAGAGGTACAGACGCTAAAACTGAATTACTGTCTCCCAAGAACAATACCACATCCGGCTGTATATTGTTATCATGAAAGAGATTGATAATCGCAGGTCCGAGGTCAGCTTGTTGCTGATAATGGCTTTTTCCGGCAGAACCGATTGCCAAATTATAATCTGGTTTTCTGATGCTTAGGTCTTTAAAAAATACGCCAGACAATAGTTCATCATAGTGCTGTCCAGAGTGAATTAATATGTGTTCACACCAATCGGCAGAATCAAGTTCCTTGAACACCTGTGACATACGAATAAAATCAGGTCGAATACCAGTGACAGTTACTACAGTCTTCTTATGCATTAATCTCTCCTGTCTCTTTCCAATGTACAATCATAGATTTTGTAATTCTTTCTGCGTCTAAAACGCATGCGGCGTTTGTAGAGGTCAGCGAGCCCGGAGGAAACCGGTGCCATCCCAGCACTTCATCGATATAGGCGACTTTGTTGTCCTTAGCCAACATGCCCATTTTAACCTCCATATGATAATCTTCGCCCGGTACTGCTAAATACTCGCCGGAACGCCTCTTCAGATCCATAGAAAATAAAAACGATACTCCAGAGTGGCAACATCCCAGATTAATGTCAACCCAATTGTCGACCAAAAAAACTTTTTTCGAAGGCTGCGAATCGTGTATAAATCCATTTTGTGCCCACCTGTAGCCGCGGGGGGATGCATCCGGTGTGTATGAGCGCCAAGCTCGGTCAAACCGCTCGCTGTGATATGCGGTAAATACCAACTCAGTATCGTATGTATCCATTGCATGAACCATCTTCTCTATACAGGTTGATGCCCTGCGATCATCAGAAGACACCCACGTACCATAATGCCCAGAGGCATGCTCAAAACCATAATTTAATGTACTACCTGTACCACCATTCTCTTTTTCATAGAACGATACACAATCATATTTGTCAGCGTAAGAACGACATATGTCAGGAGTGCTATCAGAGGAGCCGTCATCAACAATAATAATTTCAATATTTGAATATGTTTGAGACAACAAATCGTCCAAAGCTTCTGCAACATATTCTTCATCGTTATAGGCTGGCATAACTATTGAAACCTTTTTATTCTGTGGCTGATAAAACCTCTCTGACACAACCTCATTATCACGAAGAAAAATAGTATCTATTAATTCTGGGATGTCCTTTCTCTTTTGCCGCATCACTGCGACCAAATCTTTGCCCTTCTTGTCAAACCATTCTTCTTTTGTTGCTGCGACGAGGCTGTTCGTTATAACCTTCATGCCAAGCATTCTTGCTTCGCATGCAACACGAGAAAGGGTTTCAGGAGTTTTCGGAAAAAACATATACGAAGCATTTTTACCCAACGAAGAAAGGAATGCTTTTTGGTCCGACGAAGAAACGAGTTCGTAAGTTATTCCTTTATTCATGCAATACTCGACTGCTCCGGCAGTATTTTTATGCCATATGGGAGAGTTTAATATCGCAACACTATTCTTTTTTTCTACGTCGGCACACTTTTCCAAGTGCTCCAGCATGTCTTCTCTCCAGAGGTTTCCTCCAACAGATATGATATTTGGTAATGCCAAATTTTTATATACTATATCCGCATGAAAGCTCGACTGACATATTACTGCAAGAGCGCGGTGATAAAAATGACGATTGGTTATATCTTCACTAGGGGCTCGGAAGCCTTTGTAAGTGGCGGGATTTCTATTTTTAAGATATTTGTGGTCATGTTCATATATAACATATCGACATTTCATTATTTCTTGTCTAGACAAATCAGACAATTCAATAAAATTAGAAACTATAAAAAATCCGTGCTGGTTATTCTGTATGTATTCTGCATCGACAAAACAGGACTTTTCTTCCACAACCTGATGACCACGCGAGCGAAGAAGAGCCGCTAACTGCTCGTTATTTATTTCACATCCTCCCAGCACCTCATCTGGTAGATAATCTGAAATTAAAAAATATTTCATATCCCCTAGCTATGTACTTCTACATCAAGCACTGATGATTCAAGCAAGTCAGACACGTTCAATGATACCGGCTCAAAAGTCAGACCCAGTGCGTTGACAAAAGCATCGTATTGTGTCTCGCTAGAAAGAGTGTTTTCAATGTGTGCACAGAGCTTCTTTGCCTGAGATCTCGCTAGCCCATCATCTTTATAAAGAGTGCGAAGAGCCTTTTTAAATGAGTGCTCCTTTGGAAAACACCACATAGCCTCAGCAACAATAACATCCTGCCAAACGGCTTCTGGCTGGACAGGGTTAAGCTGATAATCAACCTTGGCGAACATCGGTCGATTCTTTGTCTTTGCGGGTTTTTTATTCTTTATTGGCACAGGCATATAAAGAAAATCTTTGTGACCACTCCAGTTGGGAGCAATTACTGGCAGGGCGACCTGTGCTGCCTCAAAGAGCGGAAGACCAAAGCCTTCACCATGGCTTGTGGAAACAATCGCCTTTACCATATCATTTGAATACAACGATGTCATCTGCCCATCGCTTAAGCCACCGTGAAGAAGATATATCTTACATTTTCTATCAGGATAATCAGCCAGCATGTGCTTAAGGCGCTCTTGTGTGGCGCGACGATCAATAAGACAGTTTTTTGCCATATTGATCTTTACAATCAAGCCCACATCCGGCTCGTCGTGAAATTCTTCAACAAACCACTTCAAACAATTATCAAAGTTCTTTCTGGGGCTCAACTGTGCCACAGTCAAAAAATTGAATGAGGTGTCCAAAGATATATCTAAGTTCTCTTCGGGCACGAATTTGGCTGGAAAAGATACTGCTTCTACTGGGGTAACGCAACCTACATCAACCACTTCGCCTGCTTGATTTCTCGCTTTCCACGATGTCGTCTCGAAGGCAGACTTCGCGTGTTCAGAAGGAACAATAATCTTGTTCATCAAGTATGTTTTTTCAACCCACTTCGGAGACAATTTTGTTGTCTCTATCCCTGCTGTATACCCTATATTAACCGGGGCTAGTTGTTCGAATTCGCCGGGAATTGTTACTTGCAAAGAAACATCATAGGTCCCGCCAGACTGGATATGCGATATCGCCTTTTGCAGCAAGTTATCCATCCATTGGCGTTCTTCATCATCTTCTGTGATCCATGACGTGGCACCCCAACTAGTGGTGTTTAGAAAAATATCAAATTTATCCTCATGGTGTCTCAATGAGCGAAGAGCAAATCTTGTCTGCTCGCCATACCCACTTCGACTCAATGCTGGTCCTCTAACTATAATTCTTTTTTTCATGCGATCTCCAATAGCTCCCAATTGGCATATTTCTTTCTTGTATCCCAAGAGCCGTGTTCTGCAACGATCTTATCAATAAGCTCAACCCACGATTTTTTATAATTCTCAAAGTTATAGTTTTTCAAGACGTGCTTTCTACCGGCTTCGCCTAGAGCGCGGCGCTCATCAGAAGACTTGTTATATATCTCTTCGAGCGCTGCAACGACTTGCTCGCCATTAAGTCGATCTTCGTAAATCCAAGGTATTGGCTGAGAGCCGATAATACTCCTAGAAGTTGGTTCGAGACCGATACCGAACCATTCATCACCATCGGTAACCTGCTCTTGTAAGCCACCTGTCATCGTGACGATAATTGGCGTTGCACATGATAATGATTCTAGGGTGGCTAACCCGAAGCCCTCGGCGTCAGATATGTTAATTGTACAATCGGCTATATTATACATCATTGACATGTGCTGCGGCGAAACCTTCTGTTCTGAAAATTGTACTTGTCCATCTAGTAATCCCAGATGCTTGACAACTGATTTTAAATCTTGTCCTGCTGGGTCTGTGGTGTCGGTATGCATGATCAATTGAGCCTTGTCGTGCCCTACCTTATCTAAAAATTCCTTGAACCAGAATATTAAAGAACCGCTCTGTTTCCTTCTTGCATTTCGATTATTCCAAAAAACAAGAAATTTGTCCTCTTGAATTTCATGCTCTTTTCTTATTTCCTGAATCATTTCTTTTTCAAAAGGCTTGAAAACTTCTTCTTCGACCGCGTGAGGAAGATATACTCTCTCAACATCTGGTGAAACATTGGCAACAATATCATCTGTGACTTTTGAAATGGTTACTACGACGTCTGTTGAATCGTAAAACGCTTTATTAAAAGTCGGATATGGTTTATTGTCCCACACATGGTAATAGACCATTGGTACGTGGCAGCGAATTTCGTCTTCCATTTCCCAAAGCCAGCCATAAAACCTCGGATCTGTCATGAACCAAACTAAGTCAGGGCGGTGGGTGCGCATGATAGAACGAATAATGTCCGGGTTACCGTACCCATCAACTGGATAAACAACCCAGTCATCACCCCATTTATCCGTTTTCTGGGGCGTGTAGTCATTATGCTTCATTGCTCCGGCTAAACTAACAAACCTATATTTTCCCGTTTCTAATAGAGCTTCGATAAAATATCTTGTTTGTATGCCCACGCCGGAGGGCGAGAGCGGATGATCCGACATGGTTAGAATTGTTTTTTTATTCATTTGTTATTTACAGTGCTCCGTGTTATAAAAATCACATGCGCCGAATGGACCGTGGCACGCAAGGCGATTTTTTATATACTTCTTATTGGTTATATTATATAACGCCTTTACCAATAATTTAATAGCATTATTGGTTTTTATTTTTCCAGAAGTAACACGAAATATTTCAACTCGCTGTTTCTTAGATGTTCTCTTCAGAAGAGCAAAATGCGTTTCAATATTAGCCGGATCAACCCCGTGCTTTAAGGCAAAATAGTGTTTGTAAAACGTTAGCTGATATGTGGTCATGGGTTCAGCTTTCTTTTTCGAATCCCAACCCCATGAGCACGTTTTCCAATCAATAATATGATATTTGTTATCAGCAGTCTTGATAACCAAGTCAATGAAGCCCTTAAAAGAATATTCTTGATCAGGGAACTCGCCGATTGGAACATAAATCTTTTCTTCTGTCGATATTACCTCGTACTCACCGAAATATTCTTTGACCGCCGGAAGTACTGCCGGAATTATTCCCGTTGCTTGCGTACGCATCGATGTCACCAGCGACTTATTCAAGCTTCCTCGGACTTCATCCGGCAACCTTTGAAGGTTTTTTAAAAATTTCTTTTCAAACAAAAGCCCTAGATCTTCGAGAGCAACTGTCTGATCATGGATTGCACTTTCGCAGACATCGTGGATAGCTGTGCCGAATGCGGTGTATTCGTTTCCCAAGAAGCCACTAATTTTATCAATGTGCACCAGTTTGTGATAATGCGAGCAATGATTCCAGTTCTTAAGTTCCGAAAAAGATATATGAGACATAAAGCCCTCTTCTTTGATATGTTTTATGCTTTGATCTTCTTAGCACGCTTTGGGGTAGATTTTTTCGCAGGAGCAGGTGAATTCACCTTCTTCGGTCCCTCCGTGGCGAGCAAAGAAAATTTATATTCCGCAGATCTGTATTCAACAATTCTATTGTTGAGTTGATTGCTTATGCCAGCCACGACGCCCGCTGTCGGGATCCCGGTTTTGGCAATTGCTTCCATTACATCGCTTGCAGAGTATAATACACGAACGGGTTCGGTCTCCATGTGTTCCTTAAAGGACACCGAAACAGTTACTACGTTGTTTTCTGTATCTACTGCTGTTTCAACATCACAGTGATCAAAAAGCTTGCTTTTCTTAGATTTTATCATTTTATTTTCTCCTATTTATAATAGTATTACATATTGGACAGAATGTCAAGTTTATAATACAACATTGGGCTAATTTTTTTAAGAAAAAGTTTTTCATTCTTAAGGAAAAACCACTCAAACCCGTTAGCAAAATACTCTCGCAACGAGGTAGCGGCATACGGAGACATAAACAATCCCGAGGATAGGGTGGTCAACACCGGATATCCAACCTCCTTATAAAGGAAGTGATCGAATGCATCTCGATATTCTGGGTCTAGGAAACTGCCCTCGGTATATTGATAACCATGTGCTACTAAAATATCTCTTAATCGGCGCCTCTTCCCCATAAATTCTGTTTCTATTTGCAGGTCACCATATATGTCTTCGGGCACTTGTGTTTCTAGCGCGTGGGCAATTTCGTGTCCTATTGATTCAATGAAGTCTTCTTGGGTCGGCTGCTCATTAAAAACATATATAGCACCATCCTCATATACAGCCTCAACCTGCCGCTCAATAAACATATCAAACGTGCCAATATAAATCACATCCACCTCTTGAAAAAACCACAAAGGTATGCGCGTTTCAAGCTCTGTTAATACGGCATCTATATTCACGCCATCTGGAGGGAAATCTTTTATTATTACTGGAATAGAATTAAAAAGAGTCCTCTCGCGAGAATTCTGATTTTGTTCTTTCAGGCTTTTGGACACATAGTCCTGTATATTGTTTCTATTTCCCATCGGTGGCACTTTCCAACGTTGCTTCGTGCGCTGCCTCGATGTCAGTAAAAGCCTGATGGTAGCCCCGGATCCAGTTTTCTTCGGCTAGAGCTAAAATTAGTTGAGGGAATTCTTCTGTTAACACTTCGATAACCATTTCTACCGTCACTGCATCATCTGCGGGATTAACTTTTTCTCCCACATATTCAATAAGCATTGTTTGTAGTTCAGTTTCGGAAGCTCTTGTGATAACCTTTTTTAATTCTGGGTTACTCTTCTCTGTGTTATTCTTAAATTCAATATCCATTCTATTCTTCCTATAAAGTTTTTGCTGCCAGATCTGCAACCTTGGAGCGTTCTCCTTGCTTCAAGGTTACATGACCGGTTAATGAGTATGCCTTAAGTCGCTCGATAGCATATGTAAGCCCATTGGTGGTTTCATCTACATACACATTGTCGATCTGCTCAATATCTCCTGTTAATATTATTTTAGTACCTTCTCCGACTCTTGTTAAGATCGTTTTCATTTCATGTACTGTGAGGTTTTGTGCCTCGTCGATAATAATATAAGCGTTCGCAATGGAACGACCACGAATATAAGTTAATGCTTCGAGTTCAATCGTTCCGTTTTCAACATACATATCAAGCGTTGCCTTATCACTGCCCATTAAAAATTGTAAGTTGTCCTGAATAGGTGCTAGCCATGGCGCCATCTTCTCTTCCAGCGTGCCGGGAAGAAAGCCTAGATCACGACCCATAGGCTGGATTGGGCGAGAAACGATCAGTCTTTTATATCCCGCATCTTTTGAGCTTTGTTCCATTACTTGTTCTAAGCCAGCGGCGACAGCAAGGAGAGTTTTTCCAGAACCTGCTTTACCGATTAAAGAAACAATAGGTACTTCCGGATCCATTAATAATTCTAAAGCAAAGGTTTGCTCTTTGTTGCGAGCCTTTACTCCCCATATACCGTTACGGTAATTAACCAACTTCTTTAATGGATTAGCATATCCTTGAAACCTCGCCAATGCCGTTTTTTTCTCATTAGAATTTGATACCAGCATAATAAATTGATTAAGACAAAAACTACCATCGGGTTTTTCAATTGTTATTGATTCTTTTCCTTCATAAAATCGATCAATTATTTGTTCATCGACCAAATGAGTCGATAGTCCAGTATATAATTGTTCGCGCCCTTTGACCGCTTGGTGAATAGCATAGTCATCGCTACTCAATCCTACAGCATCGCATTTCACTCGCATATTAATATCACGCGAAACAACAACCAGCTTTCTAGAGGAGTTGTTCTTGATTTCTGTTAAAGCTGTCCCTATTATTTGATTATCCGGATCGGTTGGATCGAAACTCAAGGGAAGATCGGCTGGTTCAAATGTTTTGGCATATGCCATTCCTTTCCCTTTGCGAATGCGTACGCCTTTATTTAAATTTCCTCTTTCTCGAAGTCCATCAAATATTCGGATAATACTTCGCGCATTGGCGCCAACGCCATCTTGTCGCTTCTTGTGTTTGTCTATTTCCTCAAGTACTTTTAAAGGTATAATGATATCGTTAAAGCCATAAGAATAAATGGCATTAGCGTCCGTGAGGTAAACGCTAGTATCTAATAAAAATGTCTTTTTAGCCATGCTTAATGCCTGTGTCCTCTCATTAATAAATAGTTTAGCACACTTTAATTCACTTTTTATAGATAGGATCGACGAGAGGAATAGACGTCTTTCCATCCTCGGTAACCCAAAAAAAACACTTCTCTACATGTTCTTCTGCATAATAAGGAATTGAAACTACTGGCGGGGTTACTGTATTGTTCTTTGTATGATTTTCTACATGTACTAAAATAAACAATGCTGGAATTCCAACAATTACACTCAATACGGCTATTAATCTCATATTTTTTCTCCGGGCGCTGGAGCGCGGCGACATCTTATAATAAATAGAGTAGTAATGTCATTTTATCCTCTAGTTATTATAGGACATCAACAATAGTGGAGGAACGAATGTGAGACGTTTTTTTGGACCCATGATCTCTTTTTTCTTATGCATGAGCCTTTTAAGCTGTGCGCATTCACTCAACCATCATCAAAAAATATTACCTCGTTCGTCGTTTCTTAAGATCGAAAAATCGATTGAAATGAATATATGTGTCGAAGGTAGTGCATGTGTTAAAAGAAGCCTAAGATCTTCCGGGTCGGGCGCAATAGTAAAAACAACTCTTGGTGGAGCGTATGTTCTAACAGCCGCCCATGTTTGTGACGATGCTGACGTTATAGAACAAATTAAAAAGGACGTCCCAGAAGCACAAATAAGTACCACATTCAATGTAGTGACAATTGACGGAGATAGATTGCCCGTAGAAATACTCGACATGAATGCAAACCACGATATTTGTATGGTATGGGTTAAAAACCTTTTTGAACCACCAATACTAATTTCCACCAAAGAACCAGAGCCGGGAGAAAAGGTATATAACCTCGCTGCTCCTCTAGGAGTACATGACATAGACATGATTCCGGTCTTCGACGGATATTACAACGGAATTGATCGACGAGGTATTGCCCTCTACTCTATTCCCGCATTTGGTGGAAGCTCAGGATCGCCCATTGTTAATGTTAGAGGGGAGTTGGTTGGAATGATACACTCCACTCTTAGGTACTTTCCGCAAATCGCACTATCACCAAATTACAAAGCCATGCGTTCCTTCATCAATAATACAATCGAAAAAGACGGCACCGAAAGAATTATCAACGTATTCCTAAATGTCATGTTTAGAATTTAAGCAATAAAAAAGCCGGGGGGTTACCCCGGCTTGTCTAAAAGCTTTCTATACTTTATTCGACATCAGAGTAGAGCACGTCCTGTGTTTCGTCTTCTGTAAAAACTAAAACCTCTACATCTACTACTGCATCAACCAGTTCCTCTGTGGGCACAACATCAAGGATATCAACATCAAGGATATTGACAGTATTGGTTGCATCTCCTAATTGCGTATTGTCTGTAGCGGTGTCTATATCCGCAACAGCATCTTCCACAACGTCGGTACTATTTGTACAAGCCTGAAATGCTCCGATAAAAATACCCATGGATAACACCGTTACAGTGACCATGGAAGCGACTAACAACTTCATTTTTTTTCTCCTAAGTATTAAATGAATGGTAATAAGTATACTCTATTATCCCCAAAAGTCAAATAAAATACACTTTTTTCTAAATAATTTCGTCGACCAGACCATACTTTAAGCAGGTCTTCGCATCCCACCAAAGGTCGTGTTTAAGGATCTTTGAAAGCTGATTTTTGGGGATCTTTGTGTGTTCCTCATAGATGCTTTTAATGGACTTCATTAAAAGCTCGTTATTCTTCATATCATCTTTGAGATCTTCAAATTTGCCCCACATAGATGTTGATAACTGATGAATGAGCATAAAAGAGTGTTCGTTGATCAATCGGCGTTTTCCCACAACACTCATCAGTGTCGCTGCGCTAGCGGCACAGCCATCGATAACTGTAACAATGTCCGCTGGTGATCTACGAATATAATCAACTGCTGCCATTCCCGCAAAAACACTTCCTCCATAGCTGTTAATATGTAAATAAATCTCTGGTGTCGGAATGCACAGAGAGTTCGCATGATTTTGCAACTTCACGCCAATCGATTGAATATTTTTATTTAAAGAGAGCACTTTCGAGCGGCTTACCTCGGAGTAAAAATATATTCTATTATTAGATGCTGATACTCTATTTTCTGAGTCTGAATCTCCATCATCTGCTGACACCTTCGCTTCTTTCTCTTCCTCATCTACCTCCATTGCCCAAAAATTATCTTTTATCATCATTCTCCTCCAACGTATAATCAGGATTTGTTATAGTGTATATTTTACAAGTATCTTTCCCCGGAGTGCCCCGAAAAACAACCAAAGGGACTTCCTCAGTTTTAGCAGGTATCCAAACGCGCACGAGGCAATGGGTTTCGTTGTTATGAGTTTCAATATATATTTTTTCTTCGAAACTGTTTTCATATGGTGGTTGGGTTGTGTTCTTCCTCTCGGGACCAACACTTGAATAACATCCACATAAAAATATAATAGTCGCTATAATCACACTTATTTTCATTTTAGTCTTCTGTCCTTCTTTTAATAGTCGTGGATATTGGCACCGGCTCTCCATCGCCATCCACACGAACAAACTTCATATCTGTCTGACATACAATTTTTTGAGAACCGTTATATGTACTGGTTCGTCGTGCCTCTACCCTAACTGTACACGATGTGGTGCCGATGTTAACCACTTCCCCATATATTTTTATAATCTGTCCCGGTCTGACTGGCTTAAAAAATTCAACTTTATCCATACTCACTGTTACCATGCGAGGGGTCTCGCATACTTGACATGCGTATGCTACGGCACACTCATCCAACCAAGCGAGCATAAACCCTCCAAACAAATTTCCGGAAAAGCCAACGTCACTGGTCTTGCATACGTGTGTAGAAATTAATTCCATATTTTATATCTCACCGTATAAAAGTTTGTAAAAATATGACATATTAAAGAGGTATCTCTTTCCGTGTATTCCATAAAGAGCGGCAGCAGTAGAACTCATAAGAGAATTCCCGTCTTGTGGGGTAAAGCAAAAGCCTGTTACAATAGTGTTCCTACCGCGGCGGGCAACATTCAACGATTCAACAGACACCACTGATTGATTATATATCCTCCCGTAGAACCCGTGATCGCGTCCGAAAGAAAAGACCCGGTTGGCTGACTTATGGTGAGTTAGCGCAATCATCTTGTCCTTCGTGAAGGATTCCAAGACATCTTCTCGTGACACTTTGCCGTCCATCTCAATATTAAACCGAACAACGTGCATATATTGTGTGTTTGTTTTCATTGCGCTTGAAAACAAACCCTTTTTAAATTTTATACCAACCGTGGCAAACAGATCGATCACGTCCTGTGCGTGGTGCGTCCCACTTTTACAACTATGAGAAGATATGTGGGGGGATGCAATAAACCCCGCATCCTGACTTAAATCGTTTGCTCTGCGAATACACACAAAATCGCCGCCGTGGACGCCAGAAAGTCTGTGTAGGTTACCCACAATACTTGCGATATTGTGGGTGTTGCAGCTAACAACCTGTATAAACGATTGTTTATTTTCTGTAAGTGTTTCATCATTAATCCCATATGCATATGGTATACCAAACCCCTTTTCACTCCCCTGAGCAACAAACATTTTACCCGGATTTTCATTTAAGCAAGGCAGATAGATATTTTCTTTATTCTCGTTTCCCGCGGGGGTGCAGTCAATAATAACATCGCACCTTTCTATTGCTTGATGGAAATTGCAAGTAACATCGTGACCAAGTTCAGAAAATTTTTCTATACTGTGCTCATCTGTGGCAAGGAGCGCTCCGCGGGATGTCAGGCTATTAACTTTTGCCACCTCGTACTTTAACGGCGTTCTCTTGTGAAAATAAATTTCACCAATGCCCATGTCTTTTCTAAGGGCTGTCATTAAGCCGATCAGCGGCTCCCCAATCGTCCCGGTGCCAACTATCAATACGTTTCCGAATAGCGGTGCCTTCCAATCTTCTCTCACTTGCGCTTCTTCTTCGTTGTGACAGGGCTCCAAGTTTTAACTTGGAATTGTTCTCCGCGTTGACCAGTGCGCTTTATTTTAATTTCTAAGTTTGGATCTCCATCCTGAGATATCTTATTCTTTAAAGCCGCGGCGGCGGCATATGTGTCAAAAACTCCATGGCGTTTCCAAATCTTATTTTTTGGTTTTTGTCTTTTTGCCTTTTGTTGTTCGCTTGGCTGTTCGCTTTGTTGTTCGTTTGGCTGTTGCCTTTTTCTTTGTTTTTGCAGGTCCCTTACTTGTGTCTTGTTTCTCTTCGGCACGAGGCGCCTCCTTTTGTTGCATTGGGGTTATAGCTTCATCAATCTCAGCCTGCGTAAATTTGCCGCTCTCGACTGAAATGTTTGCAGTGATGTTAACAATGAGTTTCTCTTCTTCTGTTTCTGCGTTATTGGCAGCTTTTGTCAAAGCTTCTAAAATTCTTGCCTTTCGTTTTCTTGGGTTTGCCACTATTTTATCTCCTGTATATAATATGGTGGAGGCGTGGGGAATCGAACCCCAGTCCAATATGTTTCCAATTATTTGTCGTTCACAAGGTTAGTCAGTTTGTGTACTCTGACAAACTCCACTTCCCACCGAGCGCACCACTTGTTTTTTAAGGAAACAAAAAACCTAAAGTGCCATTTTGGTTAACAAGGGATGGCTCCCCCGGATTACGCCGCTAGGGCGTAATCAACTTCAACGTTATCGTTTGCAGTTAAAAAGTTGAGTGTTTTTACTGTGTGCACTCACACAGCCTTGCACAAATAACCTTCGGCACACTGTCGAAACCAGTTCGCCCCCATATTTTTAAAGAACAAAAAAAATCCCGTGGAGGGTGTTGGATCTTCACTCCAACAAAGTTAGGCTCCTTTTGATTGACCTTCAGGAGAGCCATTGAAGGTTAGTTAATCCTTATTTATTATACCCACGATTAGCACCTCCACGGGCGTGGGATTTTGTCTTGTTTTCCCTCTTATTATAACCTGTTTATATTTTTTTTTAAGAGGTGTTTTATCTCTTTCTAAATTACAAGCATAACAGCCTCCATTGTTTCTATTAATATACCCTTATATGTATTATTTGTCAAGCTCTTTCTCTTTAAAAAAGGATTCAGAATCATATTTTTTGCACAGACGATAAAAATATTCTTTATTCACTCCAAGAAACCGGGCTGCTTCCATCTTCGTGCGAGAGGCTGATAAAACATATTTCAACACAGCCGCTCTAGACATTTCAGGAATAGAATACCACAACGGGAACCCATACATTTTACCACCAATGGACTTGGCTGCAAGGTCGAGCTTAAGTGCGATTAATTCCTCTAAACTTAGAGCACCAACCATTACTTCAAATTGTTCGTTGGATTTATTTTCGTTACGAAGTTTTCTTATAACGCTGTAATCGTGGTTGGCACCATATGATTTGTTTTTACGTTTCCAAGCCACTTTTAGCCTTGTGTCATGTGCCCGTTGCGAGAAATAGCCAGACCGCTAGTTGCAATGGGTCTGACTAATTGAAATCTTTTCGAGAAGGGCGGTTGTGCGGGGGAGAACCCCCCAGAAAAATTACTAAAATCAATGTTGGCGACTTCGCCACCAATGGCAGTATTTCCCTGCGGACCCGCAAACTGTTGTGATAAATTGATTGTTAATCCGTCACTTGACAACGAGACGCCAATATAGGAAACAAACGTAGTCTGATATTTTATAGCTTGCGCTATCGAACCCATCATTCGCTCTGCGCTGGGTGCGTCTTTTATCCCGATAACAACATGACCACCAGAAAAAGGTGGAACGGCGGTCGAAGCCCACTCCACAAAGTCTACAGAAGTGCTAATTATATATTTTGCCACTTTTCCGGAGAAGTCGTATAGGTAAAACCGATCCAGATCTGTCGGCGTACCAGATCCGTCGTAGGCGAGGCTTCCCCGTGCTCGACCGAGACCGGACGGTGGGTTAAGATCGAAATTTGCCTGATTGTGATCTATATCATAATGATTTAAAGTGAAATCAGGCTGGACAATTGCCTTCTGTACATCTGGGAGAAGTTCTGTGGTAGAAGAGCGGTTCTCGTTTTGACCCCTTGTAGCCATAGGTTAACCCTCGTCGGATTTAGGTACGGCTTTGAGTTTAGCTTTCTTCTTCTTTGGTTTAATCTTCGTAAGGATTTTTTCAACCTTGCCAACTTTGGCTCGGATCAGATCCATTATAAAAGAACCTTCGCCAATAATGGGAGCGAGTACTTCGCAAGCTTCGTTGGCTTCGGCTTCAGTCAAAGAGTCTTTCGAAAGGCAAGGTAGGGAGGCAACCGCTTCTTGAAGCGGCGCTCCTTTTTTCTTTGCCTTTTGCTCTAAAGCTTCTAATATTTTAGACATCGTTTATTCCTTATTATACGGCAGTGTGCTTCCAACGGAAATACCAGCCCTTCTTGATAGCCGCCGCATTGGTACCAGTGCCGTCAGCTTCCCACACGACGGCAATGCCCTTTGCGTTGTTGGCGTGGTGATAGGTCGTGCCCGTGTATCCAACAGTTCCATGCCTAGCATCGACATCTTCGCGTGTCCCATCAGACTTGACACCCGACAAGAGCGCCGCGCTGTCGCTTCCGTTGATTTGCATCATAGAAAGCTTATCATTGGTGCCTTCAGTGTCGCCAACGAGTTCCCAAGTAATATAGTCGCCAGAGTTCCAGCCGTCTGGCATGATAACAACATAATGTGCGTTACCTGCGCTAACAGTTTCCATCAGCGGAATGTATGACGAATGTGGTCCAGACGGATCGTAAAGCACGCCGGTCGCAGTGGTAATCTTCTTTGTGTCAGCCGCTGTCGCGATCACGGTACTTCCATTAACTGTATCACACCAGTAATGCGGAACAGCCACTCGGTGCTCGCTGTCGGTACCGAAGCGGTCTACTGTAAACTCAGTAAGACCAGACTTTGTGATGGTCACATTGCCGGTAGTGCTAGCAGCCACCATCTCAAGCTTCATAGTTTGAGTCGATGCGGCGGGAGTTAAATCGGGAGTTAACTTGATTACGCTATTTGCAGATCCTGCATTGTGACCTTGGGCGCTGTCGATGGCGTCAATAAGAGTGTTCAGCAATTGTCCCTGATTGGATTCTGAGCCTCCGTTAATCGTGACGCGAACAGCAACGCATTTGCCCAAGTCTGCAATTGCAGCACCAAGCGTATTGTCTGCGCCCGTGTCGCTGTCTGCATCCATCAATGTACCCGTAGCAACACCACTACCATTAGTATTTGTGAGAACATAATGAATGGTTGTTCCTGCCGCATCGGTAATCTTGAAGTATTCTTGTTCTGCGAACTGATCTGCGCCAGCCGTGTTACCTACGGCGGCAGTAATTGTGGCATATGCAGTAGCTCCGGGCTCTCCGCCTGAAATTAATCCATCGTACTCATCGTCACTTCCTGCAATAAGAAGCACTTCTCCATTCGCAAATGGCTTGTCGTTGGAAGCATAATTGTTACCATGCTCCGTCAACACCGTGTTCCACCATGTATCGGAATATGCAATCTGTGTAGCTGTTGGTGCAGTTGCATCCACCGGAACAAGGATGTTCCCAACTGCGGCGCGTAACGCTCTTTTTCTCGGACTTGGCATTTTTTCGTTTCCTCCTGCGACAATAATGTCTGCTTATAAATAGTATGTTCTCGCTTAAAGTTCCAATTCTTCCTCTTCTTCTCCACCGAGTCCCAAATCATCTTCACCCCCCATATCTTCAGCCTCTTCTTCAGCTTCATATTCGTCGGTGGTGGGCTCTTCGGTGGTGGCAGCAAGCTCTTCCTCGAAGCGATCAAAATATAACTTTAAATTAGTGATTAAGTAATCATAGAAAAGTTGCCTATCTTCCTCGTTTGATAGAAGGGCATATGCCTCGATAATCTGCTTCTCAACCTTCTCAAAGGCACGTTGGGCAAAATTGCGACCAGTCTCGTCTTCATCATCTAATCCAAATGTATCTTCTTCTTCCTCTTCTTCCTCGGGCGGGGTCTCGTCAATATCAATAAACTTATCTTCCCCCGTAGAAACATCTAGGCTGACGTCTACTTCTTCCTCTTCCTGCTCTTCAAGTTCTGGAAGAGCCATATCCATATCGGACGGCTCTTCCATTGATTGTGATGTAGAGAGCGAGTTTTGTGTGGCGTTAATGACGTGCGCACGAAAAGATTCTCTTTGTTCCGCATCAGTCGTCAACATTTTAAATTCCGCCTCAAGTTGGGGAATAATTGTTTTAAGAAGGTCTGCTAATACATTAATTCCGGTGTTGCGGTGTGGCGCGGCTTCCTCAGCCGCCTCTTTAATCAGTTTTCGAATAAATCCGCGCAGCCTATTCTCTTCTTGTAACAGTTCTGTTGCCGTGGTGGCGCGGCGCTTGAGCTTTGCAGTTGCGATGTTTCTGATCTGCTCTCGCAAAATTAACTCCTGAATAAATTCTTCTCTATTGACAAACATATTCTGTCTCCTAAATGCTTACAGCGTATTCTCTTTGTGCGCCGAAGTTGTCTGTTTTAAAATCTTCTTTCCGCATTACCGTGATGATATTAACCGAGTCCGGACCTTTCTTCATCTTCAAAGCACAAACAACATTAAGTGTCGGCTGAGATCCTTGTTTAGCGCGGATCAGAAATGGTTCATCGTTGCCCAATTCTCCATTCATGTAATCGTTCATTACATTTCCCATTGCCTTGTCGATTGCCTTGACGATACTATCCTTTGAAATTGTCATTCCTTTGCTGCCCTGCTTATGTCGGAACCTTCTTTCTTCTCCGTGCTTGGTTGGTACAACGGACATATCTTTAAGATCCAAAACAAATTTTTCACCGCGGAATTGCTCATATGATTGCTCTTCCTTTAAATAGTTCAGCAAATACTCATAAAGCTTCTCGTCGACTGTGCTCTTAAACGATGCTTTGTCCCAAGATTTCATCAAGGGGATAAGCTGCTCGGCAGTCATCCCAACTCTTACAATATTAATAGAAGGGTACTCAGCGTCTATTAAAGCATACCAACGGTGATGACCGTCAATTAGATAATCATCGCCTGAAACCATTACTGGCTTGGATGTAGCTAACGCCTCCAAACCCTTATTGGCAACCATGCCAGAGACCTTTTCCAAATTAATTTCCTTTTGAATAGGAATTAAATCGGACGGGTTGACTGTATCCTCTTCCGTTGCAACGTCGTGCTCTTCTCTCAACCACTGCATGAATTCTAATACGTCAGTGGACTTGATCTGTGGCAAGTCTTGCCTTGTGAGCCGGAGCCCGTAATCTAAATTAATAATATCACTTGCCTCTTGCTTAAGCTCATTAATTAATTCTTGCTCAAACGAAGAAGGATTCCAGACATTATATGGTTTTTTCTTTTTACCGGGGGCAGAAGAGGCGCCTTCCACGGAGCCCATGGACATTGCGGAAACCTCTTCCAACTCATCCTCTTCTTTTACCTTATCAGGGAGCCCTTTATGTTTTGTGCTAGCATAATCATCCGTATCTTTTTTGGACATGCCGCCTGCCGCCTTCTTTACCTCGTCGCTAGCGCAGTCTCCTGTGTCTTGGCACTTCTTAACCATGCCCATAAACCGCTGTTGAGACTTTGATTTAGCCTTTTCGGCAATAAGATCTCTAATCACCCCATGAAGAAAGGGCATAAAAGATTCCATCACTGCCTCCTCTGGTTCGGGCTGAGGCTCGGCTTGTGCGTCTAAATCTGGTCTGACTATTTCCCACGCTTGAGATGGATCTTTAAGAGGAACATAATTTGCGAATTCTTCATAATCACCGTCGGCAATGAGCCGACGCATATCTGTGCCACTAACACCGCCAGCCATCATGGGAGTATCAACAACTTCTACGTTTAATTCGTAACCGTTCTTATCTGACCATGCCTGTGCGCCATCAAATCTTTTATCGCTGGCATCTTTTGCGCCCTTTCCCAGCATAAGTGTTTGATCGGGGCGGAGCTTCTGCATAAATTCGTATGCTGCTTTAACTGGTGAATCGTCTTTGACTAGGATGGCTTTCATTTTGCCACCAAGACCATTCTCTTTTATATAAAGATCCCAAAGCTGCTTGGACATTTCTTTTGTAATCTCTACGCCTCGTCCGTCGCGCCCGTCCTTGGAATGACCCATACGACTTTTGGGTGAGATTAGAACATAAACCATATCGGCTGGTTCAATGACGTTATCTTCTTCGTCCTGTTTCTTTCCATTTAGGAACCATTCAGCCCCTTGGAAGTGACCAGCGTGTGGAGGCTTAAAGCCACCGGGTACAATAGCAACTCTTGCAAGATCTCCAAGGGGTGCTTCCACCTCTTGCAACTCTTCTTCCGGGGTATCCTCTAGCTGCTGACTGATCGGGGGCACTTGTTTGCCGCGTCCCCATTTGTATAGATTGACAATCTGATTGATAGGTGCGAAGTTCCCAGTAAACTTATAAAGTATTCCGTCGTGCTCAAAAACAAATCCTTCTGAAGCCGTTGTAATATTCTCAACGTCTTTTAGTTTGGACAATTGTTTAACAAGGATCTCGTTTGCTCTCTCAGACCCCGGAAGACCCTGAGAAATATAAGATTCAATTTGTTTTTTCGCTTGACTTACTTGCTTTTTTATGCTTTCTACTTCAGCGCTATTATCAATAATAAAAGCAGACTCCATTCCTTCAAGCATTGCCACTGAGAATTCATGCACAGCTTCTTCAATCGGGTAGATTGCTTTCTCTAGCATTGGTTTAGCTTGTTTCCAATACTGAGATAATGTTTGTTTTACGTCTTTTGGAAGACTATTGATCTCCGGAGATCTCCAAGCTAAGCCGCCTGTCATTCTCAACGTTGCAATATCTAGATATTCGTTTGGGATTTCAGTTAGTTGTTTTGATATAACAGCCTTGAGATAATCCCCTACGGTATCGCCAGAGCCAACACCGGCGCCACCTAGCGCTTTGTTGATCTTCGCCATGGCAATCTGTAGGTCTTCCTTGTTGGTTAACTCTTTGAGATTTTCAATTGCTGCTCTTCGAAACTTATAAGATGTATCTTTGTCTGAGAGTTGAATCTCGAATTTATTAATAGCCTGATCTAAAGCATCTGCTGTAGAACCTGCATCAAACTCTTCTACCTTTCCGGTTTCTGCATTTAATTCTTTGTGTCCTTGACGGTGGATTGAAACAACGTCCGCTGAGTAGCTTACAATGTTCTTTGCATCGGAGTGGAGGATCTCAGCGTTATAAAATTTCTGCCCGTTCTCTCCAAATATTTGTATTCGTTCTTCGTCACTTAGTGAATCAACGGCAAGATTAAAAGCCCTGACAGCATTAGCGTAGACTTGCTTAATTTTGTCTCCACCTTTAAAATCTCTAGC
>Ga0315338_1000811_pt1 | contig 53451 bp, 48 predicted proteins | sample ASW8metaG_FD_204518 | JGI IMG/M metagenome (GOLD analysis project Ga0315338, IMG submission 204518) | Ammonia-oxidizing marine archaeal communities from Monterey Bay, California, United States - ASW #8 | ecosystem: Environmental > Aquatic > Marine > Coastal | place: USA: California | collected... | reverse complement strand
CACTAAACCCGACACCGTCAACACTAGACTATTACGCCGACGCGTCCTGGCCAGATCGCGCCCCTGTTCTCATTCAATCGTACCTGATTGAAGCTTTTGAATTTGGGGACCGCGTAGCAGTGGCGCGCGACACTGATGGGCTGATGGCGGATTACATGCTACGGACCGAGCTACGAGAATTCCAGGCGCGCTATACAGGGCGCACGGCACCACTTACGGATCAGCCGGTAACACCGCCAGAAATATCGGTCCGTCTTGATGCGAGGCTAGTGGCAGTTCTGGAACGCCGTGTTGTCGAGAGTGTCAGCGTCGTTCAACGCGCATCGGCAAGAACAAATGATTTGGACGGCATTGTTGCCGCGTTTGACGAAGCCCTTAGCGCAGCGCTTGCCGAGATTGTAAACTGGACGTATGCCGCTGCACCGGGGACGTAGTCGAACTTTAAATGCGTATCAGTCCAGCATGGCCGTTACATGAAACTGTACATGCCATTTTTCAGGCATGCGGTAATTCACAAAATGGAGCGCCGGGGCGTTTTTTGGATCCGGAAATAGTTCCTGCAAACGCTCGCGGAAATAAGGTACATTTTTGAAATCCTGGACCATGACAGTCAGCGCAGAGATGTCATCCACCGTGCCACCTGCCTGTTCCAATACACCTCGAGTTATGAGCTGAACCATGTCGGTTTGCTTCTCCATCCCCTCGACTACTTTACCGTCGGCAGGATTGACTCCGTAAATGCCAGAAGACTGAAAAAGCGATCCAACACGAGAGGCCATTGGGATGGGGTCATGGTGGCCAACACCAGGTACTTCAAAATTTGACCGTGACGCCCCTAGAACGCCGTTTAGCTGTAACTGTATCTCTGAACTTGCCGGTAATTCGTAAGGGAGCGTTTTGCGGGCCGGGCGATCCCCAAAAGTTGGCCAACGACGCACCCACTCTTCGACCATGGCAGGCTGCCACTGAAAATTCTTCATGAAAACCCAAAAATGGTTGATGTCATCTTCGCTTCCGCCTGCTTCATTCATAAAGAGCGCACAATTGTCGAAAGCGCGCTTGATTTGCTCCAGTGGACCCTCAACAGGCTTACCTGTTGCTGGGTCCTCAGGAGCAAACACCGACGAAAAAACATAGGGCCCCAGGCGAGCACCCATAGGCAGAGGATCTTTGTGCTTTAGACCTGGAACGCCAATAGATTGCCTAGCAGCATTCACTACGGCAACGGCTTGCAGTTGGACAGCAAGGCCTTCGGGCAATGGTGCATGGTTAGTTTTTCGAGCTGGCCGATCATCGTCTTCAGGGTACATCTGCAACCAGGGCTTATTGATAAACGCGCGGCCCTCTCGTCCAGGCGTATAAATCGAAAGCAGCCCGACAGACTCAGGGCCCGCACCGGCCTCATAGAGTAATCGACGAAGATTTTCGAAAGCGTTCGCAAATTGGGATTCAGGATCAGGTGGAATCGCCCCGCTTACCGGGTCCACACCAGGAACGCCCGACGTGAATATCAGATCGCCCATATGAACCGCGCTTACTGACGGTTGCCCAATGGGCAGCGCGCCGTGAGAAACAGGTAAATGAAAAACATCACGGTTCACGTTTTCCCTCCAACTCGTTTTAACTCTAGATACCAGACTGATTTGTCGCACGTTGGTCAATTAGGGGTTCGTAGCCCATCGCACGCACCATGATATGCGCAACTTCTTCATCATGCTTCCCTCCGCCGCCGGTTCCCACTGCGCCAACAAAATTAGCTTCTGATTTAACAACTAAGCCACCCGGAAGGGTCGTCAAATCAGCATCACCCCATTGATCCAGACTGCCGAGGCGATCCTCTAGATCACGGCGGAACCACAATGTGTTCCGGCACATGGTCGCGCTCGTATACGCCTTACGTATGGCGTGGCGAAGGATACGTGCATGGGCGCCATTCATACGGCTCACAGCGATCAGCTGGGCTCCAATATCCGCCACAGCAAATGCCATTGGCAAACCCAATTTCTCGGCAGCGGCCTCGCCCGCGGTAATTGCCTGCCGTGCTTCTTCTAACCCCAAGCTCTTGAATTCTAGCATAATAACCCGATCTGCAGTGTACGACGCAAAAAACACAAAAGCCCCCGGAGGTTCTCGCCATCCGGGGGCTTTTTTAAACTAAGATTAGCAGACGAAATTACTCGCCCATCAACTCGCCATTCGGCAAACGCACCGTAAGAAGCTGCCCGCCCGGCGACCCATCCTTGAGAGGATGAAGCGTAACCGTAACCGCATCTCCTGGAACGACAGTACGCGGACGCCAACCATTACGCGCCAACCCACCGGGTGATCCCATTTCAAGCGACCATTCTACGGCCTCGCCGCCTTCGCTACCGACCATAACCTGAAGCCAGCTATGTGGATTGGTCCACTGGAACTCCTTAACCGTCCCCTCATACTCGACCGTTGTCGACGCATCAAACATCGCAAAGGAATGATGTCCAAATGCCGGCGCGACGAGCAACCCCGCAGCAATGCCAGCTAATCCAACTAGTTTGAAATTCATAAGCGTCTCCAGAGGCTCATATTTCTGTAAGGAAGTATATTAAGTCGCTGTCAGGCAAACAAGCAAATCATGCCGACAGGGCGAAATCTGCCACAAAATCTAAATAATTTGTGCATTCTGCTGGAGCACCATTCCAGTGGCACCGGGTACGAACGCCTTAACACACCAATAACACTAAAGAATCAACAACCTCGCGTTACGTGATCGACAAGCAAACCACCAGGATTACACCCTCATGGTAGAATTCAAAAAGCGATATTTTTCACTGGACACATGCCACAATCAAAAATCAGATAAATGCTAAGGAATGCTCATAAACACCAAGGAACAAGACCAGGCAGCTATGCGTTCATACGGTGATCGGCGCCTACGGCGTCGGCAACGGATGTGAAGCAATCACGGCGCAACAAAGTCGCAAGCTCATGCTTTACATCCGAGACAAGTTGAAGGCCCCTAAAAATCAGCGCAGAATAAATTTGTACAAGCGATGCACCAGCGCGAATTTTGGCATATGCGTCCTCACCGCTCGCAATGCCACCACAGCCAATGATAGGAATTCTTCCACTGCACAGTTGATATATTTGGCCTAAGCAATTGTTAGAGAGATCGGTTAATGGAAGACCAGATAGCCCGCCCTCTTCATTGCTATGCGCGCTCAAAAGTCCTTGGGGACGTTCAACAGTGGTATTTCCGACAATCAGACCGTCTACCCCTGTTGCTAACGCTGCTTCGACGACGTCGTGCATATTCTCTTGCGATAAGTCTGGCCCGATTTTCGCGAGTAATGGCGGCTTGTGTTCGCAATCTCCTGCAATTTTGTCTCGAGCCTGGATCGTACGGTCAAGCAGTTCTGTGATTGGATCTTTGGACTGAAGGGCCCTAAGACCCGGGGTATTAGGAGAAGAAAGGTTGACCACAAGATAGTCAGCGAATGGAGCCAGAGCCTCTATACCCATTACGTAGTCCGCAGTCGCATCTACGGTCAGCTTGTTTTTTCCTACATTCGCACCGACGATCCCACGTGAACTAGTTTTGTTTTTCCAGCTAGTAAACCGCCTTTTGAACGCTTCTAGGCCTTCGCTGTTGAACCCAAATCGATTAATCACTGCTTGATCCTCATCGAGGCGAAACAAACGCGGTTTCGGGTTACCAGGCTGCGGCATCGGCGTAACCGTTCCCGCCTCGACAAACCCAAAACCAAGTTTCAATGCACCATCGATAGCACGAGCATCTTTGTCAAAACCCGCGGCGAGACCAACAGGATTAGAAAACTCGATCCCTAAAACTTCGGATAACAAAATTGGATCATCTTTTCGGGAATAGTTTCCCACAAGGCCATGTTCCAAGGCCCGAATCGCAATGTGATGCGCCGTTTCTGGATTAAATCTATGGAGCGCAGCAAGAACCAATTTGTTCCAAGGGTGCATTTAACGCGACCGCCAGCAAGTTGATGCGGACTGATCAGCTAGCATCAAAATTCCTGCTCTCCTGTATACATTATGAGTTGGAAGCACCAGCGGTACCGCCATTTACCTTCGACCAGCCGACTGGATCATTCATGAAGGTTTCAACTTCTGAAAGCTTCGAAGTGTCAAACGTACCAGCGGCTTTTGCAACGCTGAGAACGTCCCACCAGGTTGCCAGCGTGTGATGGTTCACGCCGATATCCGTGAGTTTCTTTAAGCCACCTGGAAAAATATCATAATAAAAAAACGCGAAGACGTGCTCTGCCACGCAACCTGCGTCGCGCAGCGCCTTAATAAACGCAACCTTGCTACCACCATCGGTCGTCATATCTTCAACTAAAAGAATATTCTGACCTTCAAGAACTTCCCCCTCTATCTGCGCGTTCCGACCAAATCCCTTTGGCTTCTTCCGGACATATTGCATCGGCAGCATCATCCGCTCAGACACCCACGCCGCAAACGCAATTCCTGCCGTTTCCCCCCCGGCCACCGAGTCAAATTTTTTGGAGCCCACCTCGCGGTGGACTGTAGTAACAGCAAAATCCAGCAGTGCAGCGCGCACGGGTGGAAAGGAAATGATGCGACGGCAATCAGTATAGACCGGGCTCGCGAGTCCAGAAGTGAAAATGAACGGCTTGTCTGAATAGAAGCGGACCGCACTAATTTCCAAAAGCATGCGAGCCGTCAGCTCTGCAATTTTTTTCTTGTCTTCTATAAGATTCTGCATCTGAGTCCGCCAATAAAATACAGCCCGTTATGGCAGAAGCTGCCAGATCCGTTCAGCGGAAATTGAAGATTAGTAGCAATGATTCACAATGGAGATGGAATAGGTATTAAAGATCTTTTGGGGGATTATTCTTTTTGAGGTACTTCCTGAAGTCGTTCGAAAAAAATAATATTTAATAATAACAATATGTTATGTGGGATAATGCGTTTAATGTTAAACGCTCCACCTGTGGCAGATAATTAGCAGCCGTTCCTTTGCAACCCTTTCGACTAAGAAACTCTGGTCAAAATTACAAATCAGCGTCTTTTAGTAGCGCTATGCTTTCGCTACCGAGGTGTGCACGGTCCAAACTGGCACGGGCTGATATCAGGCTGAGGATACGTGGACCAGTTTTAGTCTCCCTCTACGAGGCAGACTAAAACAGAAGGAGATAAGTTTCAGGCTAGTTTAGAGGGTGAAGCCGTCAAACGCTGAAGTTCCTCAGCCACCGCCTCAACAGTTTGCCGAATCTGATCTTCGGTATGAACGCTCGTAAGGAAGAAGCGAAGGCGCGAAACGTTCTCGTTAACCACAGGATAAAGGACCGGCTGCACATTTATTCCGCGGTCAAATAGTGCATTGGATAAGTCAATGCATTTTTTAGAATCACCGATAATGATTGGGACAATTGCGGTTTCATTGGCATTGCCCGTGTTCAGTCCATTTTGGTGGGCAAGTTCGAGAAACAACTTTGAACGAGAGCGCAGCGTAGCAACGCGCTCTGGCTCGGATTTCATTAGCCTAAGGGCAGCAAGCGCGGCCGCAGCACCCGATGAGGGAATGCCAACACTGTAGAGAAACCCAGGCGCGCTATATTTGAGATATTCAACAAGCTCCTCACAGCCAGCAATGTAGCCGCCACAGCTGGCCAAGGTTTTACTGAGCGTCCCCATCCAAAGATCAGCATCGCTACCCGACAGGCCAAAATGCTCCCTTACACCACCACCATTCTTTCCAAGAATGCCAAGAGAGTGAGCCTCATCGATCATCAAATAAGTCTTGTGCCTGTTCCGTAGTTCTACGAAACGTGGAATATCAGGGAAATCACCATCCATGCTGTAGACGCCCTCAATAAAAATAAGGGCACGATCATAATTAAGCCGGCGATCCTCAAGCAGACGATCTAAGGCTTTCCAATCATTGTGTGGAAAACGAACGCGGCGGGCTCCCGAAAGTAAAGCACCCTGAATCGCAGAATTATGCGCTAGTTCATCATAGAAAATAATATCGTTGCGACCGAAAAGATGTCCGATCGTCGATACATTCGTTGCATGTCCGCCCACAAACACTACGCAATTTTCAACATCCATCATCTGAGCGATTTCTCGCTCTAACTCGCCCTGGACTGGACGTTCTCCGGAAGCTATCCGGCTAGCCGAAACCGAAGTACCATAGCGGTCGACTGCGTCCTTCGCCGCCTGTGACACGGCGGGTTCGCCCGACAGGCCAAGATAGTTGTAATTGGCGAAATTCACATATTGACGGCCAGCAATTATCGTCGTGCCGCGTGCTATGGATTCATTGATCTGGAAATAAGGGTTGGTTCGCCTGCCACCTGCAGCAAGATCAGCGTGCTGCGCACGGAGCCCTAGAATATTCGGATCAAGCGCAAAATTGTAGTAGCCCTCATCAATCACCCGCAAGCTCGAATCCCCAAGAGAGGATTCGCTGCGCGCGCGATTTCGTAGAAACTCCTTGGTGAACTCGCGCTTTTGTTGCGCGTTAAGGCTATCGAAATTAGCCAGGAGGGCGAGTTTGTCAGTCATCAGCCATTTCCCAGCCGCATCTGCGAGTCATGATAGCGCTCAAATTCAAATATGTCCGCAGTATTACTCGCTTGAAAAAACAATTAGTATTCCCAAAAATTACATGTTGAGAGCCTGAACGCGCATTATCAAAAAGGTATAATTTTGACCCAAACAAGTAAGCTGTGCCCGAATTGCCAGCACAGGCATCAGCTACAGATGCCGCCATCTGAATGCCCGTTCTCGGAGCATGCTCTGCCCCAATACGCGACACGTAATACATGCCCCCCCCAGCTCGAGTCACCACGTGTGCAAACCAGTGGTGACCTCGAGGCCCTAAAAACTCCAGGTCCGACGCGCCAAGACAACGACGATATTTCCTAAAGCATTATATTGACAATGTTTTCTCTGATATCGGCCAACATTAATAGTACCCGGAGCAAATTTTTATTGGCACTGGTGTAATAAAAGAAGCTGGACTCCACCTGCGTAGCCCTGAAATCACTCAATGTTTGGGCGTTTTGGTCGAATTTTAGCTGCGCTGGAACGATTTGGCTTGATTTGAGGTCACGGCGTTCCTCACCGGCGCAAAACCTGGCATTGGGGCCATTTACCAAAAACTAGCACTGATCTGGGCTAGTCCGGGAGGGGTGGTAATTTCAGTGCCGCTTCTACTAGAGCGCTTGCGCGCTCAAAATCGTAACTACGGAACATGTTCATCTTCACAACTGATGACGCGCCACCATAGAATTTTTCATATTGATGCTGCCGATTTGCAAATTCCGATCCAACTAAGTCCCAGGCAAGACGCATGAGTTCAATACGCTCTCGAGCGGGTAGTGAACCAGACTGATAATAGCGCTCGATATCCAACGCGGCTTCAGGATTGGCCATATCTTCTGTTGATGAGGGAGTAGTGATCATAGCTGAACCAGTTATCTCGCGCACGATATCAAACACATGCGGATTAATCTGCGATTGCAGAGACATGACCGAATAGAGCGCTGTCTTCGACGGCCACAAAACACCTTCATCGTCAAAGCTTGCCATCACTTCTTGTGCCTGCACCATGCTCTCAACAATGGAAGCATAGGCGGTTAGCTCACCCATCGCGATCCGATGTGGAGGTGACCCGTCCGTGCCAATCGCCTCGTTGATCCGTTTCGCAACTCCTGCAAGAAAACGAAGCTTAACCGAATAGCGCGCCTGCGCCTGGAGATTGCCGTAAAGATGTGCGGGTGTCTTCCACCATTGATCGCGACATAGTTCAATATTGCGAAATACGAAGACTCGCTCCCACGGCACGAACGCTTCCTCGAAAACAACAAAACAATCGGTCTCGTCAAACCGGCTAGTAAGGGGATACTCAGCTGCACTTGAAGCATGTAGTGGATAAGCACGTCGTGGATAAAGTTTAACACCTGGCTCGTTTAGTGGCACAGCAATACTGATGGCGTAATTCTCGTCACCAGGTTTCAATGGTTGGATGCAACTCATATGCAAATAATCGGCAAACACACCCCCGCTCGCGAGTTGCTGCCCGCCGGAAACAATAATACCGGCATCGGTTTCTTTCACGACACCGGCATAGAGCGTCGGATCCTTTTGTTGATGAGGTGGCTTGCCGCGATCGATCTGTGGTGGGACAATCGCATAGGCTACATATTGGTGATTTTCGCGAATAAATTTGTGAAAATTGACAACGTTCTCCGCAAATTGTTTTCCGGCCGCAGCAAATATACTGGACTTCGCCGCAAAGCCACAAAAAAAATTCGAGACATGATCGGGTGTTCGTCCCATCAATCCAAAGGTAAGCTCCGCCCACTTCTCAGCAGCAATGCGCTTAGCCTTTAAATCTGCATGTGTTTTCGGAATTTGAAAGCAACGCCACACTGGATCTCCTGAATCCGGAGAGGAGAACGTCATTACATCTCTGTTTTCCGGTGCCGCCGCATAGTCAAATAGGCGGGCAAGGCAATGGGCCGCACCCTTGAATGCAGGATGGGCCACCGGATTCGAAATTCGCTCCCCTTCAATAAATATTGCGCGCTCACCGTGGGCGAGATCGTCAAGATATTGTGCACCAGTCCTCATCATTGCATTCCCTACAGCCGCAATATCAAACCTAAATACTCTCCCACTGGCAGGCGGGTACCATTATTTCAAACAGGCTAATCTTTACGCTTTTTAAGCGTTCGCAACTCAGTGTTCATTTGAACATCATTGCGGCGATGCTGTGCAATGATATCGCCTGTAATCCAATAGTCACTTTGTACTGCCCGTTCTGCCATGACATCGAAGCTTTCATCCCATTCACCGAGTGAGGTTCCAAACCAGGGTGACTGCGGCTTCAACGCCGGCAAACCGAGTTCTTCCCAAATCTTTTTTGCATTCTCCATAAATTCACGCTTGGGCAGAGAAATTGGAGGAAATGGTTCTTTTAAGGTTGCATCGAAAAGAACCGAAGCGTCTTCGCCATCATTACGCTGACTGCGCGGCCCGTGGCCCTGATCACGGTGCTTTATCACTTCCATATCAATGGCTGGGTTGCAGCGATAAGACAATGCCCACCAAACAGCATCCATGTCCTTCGGATCAATGTCTTCGTCGACTGCAATGACGTATTTACCAAGTGCACGATGTTGCGCAATGAGGGCATACATCGCGCGCCATATCTCAACGCGTTGCGAATTTTTCTCTATGTGCAGAACCACAACTTTACGGATATTAGTCAGCGGTTCGTGAAGCGACACGCGCTTAACACATTTTAGCCCAAGATCATGTAGCGACTTTAGAAGAAGCGGCTCCAGCGAAATGAGTTTAATGAGCGAGGATTCACTTGGTGTGACTTGAGAGATGATGGAGGTAAGGATCGCTTTTTTCCGACGCGTAATCGCTGTAACTTCCATGTAGGCATTATATTCTTGCAGGTTTACATGGCCATGTGATTCACCAAATGGTGCTTCAGGTTCAAGCCACTCGGTATCGATGTAGCCCTCGATAACGATCTCTGCTTCTGCAGGAACAAGAAGATCAACCGTCACGCCTTTGACGACGTTAATCGGCTCGCCGACAAGGCCGCCGGCGACATCGAGCTCATCCAATGATTCGGAAAGCTTCTGAGCAGATACGAAAGTCACCACCGGCGGCGCACCCAACACAACTGCAGCCGGCATCTTCTTGCCAATTTTCTTATATTTGAGCCAGTGCGAATAAATTCCAGGACGAAGCTCCAAGGATGGGTTCATCCCCAACCGCCGCCGCGCTTTCACCTGACCCCGGTAATTACCCATGTTCTGGACACCGGTATCTGGATCCCTGGTGATGTATTGTGAAAGCGTCGTATACGGAGCATTGTCCCAACCAGGCGTCGAAATCGGTACTGGGATGCCGTCCAGCCCATTTCCATCCTTGTCTAAATCACTACCCTCGATAACAATCTCATGGCAGGGCGCGTCTTCAACAACATTTGGCTTTATTGGCGCGCCTGTCGCGCGTGACCAGCGCTGTTCGACCTCGTCAAATTCACAGCCCAATCCAATACGATAGATTTCGCGGTTGGCGGCAAGAGCACCGACAATGACTGGAATATCAAATTTTTTGCCTTTGCTATCCACCACATTGGTAAAAAGAAAAGCCTTACGGTCCTTTTCCTCGAATCCGCCCCGGAACTGCCAGCGCACCAATGGGTGCATTTCAGTGTCTTTGTTAATTTCACGCTCCACGCGGATCAGGTGTCCGGCTTCCTCCAACGCCCGCACATGTTCATGAAGATCTGGATAGGTTCGGGTCGGCTTTGGGCTTTTATTACTCAATTCAACTTGCTCCCTGAGAATTATTTATTACTACGCGCATGTCCGCCCTAAGCAAGGGCCAGTTTACGCAAAAACGAAAGCATCGCCTCGCGACACGCTTCGGGGTGTTCAATTTGAAGCAAATGTCCGGTTTCGGTAATTGCCTCATATTCATACTCACCTTCCAGGGCGAGCGCACGATTCGCCGCCGCAATGGGGGGGGCACCTTTATCGTCCGGATCAGCGCTAATTAATTTTACTGGTCCACCATAAGCGCTCGCTGGAGGCCACAAATCCATCGTCAACGCCGCTAAATATATCGAAGCTTCCAACTCTCGCCGACAACTGAGCACATATCCACCGTCGCTGTCAGGACGAAGCACGGCGTTTGCCATATCGCCCCGCGCTTGGGGCTGCCACTTCTCCTGCGCGCGATTGCCTTCCCAAAATTCGCGAAGTTTGCTCGACGCAGAAAATCTCTGTTCCCGGTTGACTGCCCATTGCGAAAGCTTGAGCTCGAAATTCCGCATGGGTTCATAGTGAGCGTGCCCTGGCGGCGGCACATTAGGCGGATCAAATAGAACCAGCGCGTCCCATATCCACTCCATTTGTATCGCATGCTTCATCGCGGCGCGCGCCGACATGGAGTGAAATACGCCAACGCTTTGTTTTTTTCCTAAACGCGCAGTGATTTCACGAAAAAGGACACCCAAATCGCGCGCCATTTGAAAATAGGTATGCCGATCTGCGCCCACCGCATCATTTCGGCCGTGATTGCGCATATCGAACAAAATGACATCGAAGTCGGTGAGCAAGGGCTCCCAGAAAACGCGATAGCCATCAATGGCAAAGCCGTTTCCGTGGCTCATAAAAAGACGAATGCCATCAGGATTGCCTGCCCGGCGAATTTTGAAAACCGCACCGTCGTCGGATTGAACTTCGAAAATCTCTTCTGAAATATCGTTCAACTGACTGGCCATTTTAGTTGAACAATTTTGTCCATCTCCAAGCGCTTGGAGAACCGCGCCACCGCCTTGGGGATTGCATCATAGAGAGCGCCTTCATCGATTCGCGTCAGACGCCCGTCGCGGACAACCTGCTCACCAGAAACGAACACATGGCGCACGGAATCACCGGTCGCGGAGTATACGAGATTAGAAATCGGATTGATGAGCGGTTGCCACTCGGGGCGCTGTGTGTCGAACATCACAAAATCTGCCTCCTTACCAATTTCAAGGCTTCCAATGCGATCGGCCCAGGGGGTTGCCTTGGCCCCATTGATGGTTGCCATTTCCACACCTGTTTCAGGCGGCATCACGCGCGGATTGATGCGCGTTTCTTTGTAACCGCAACATATTCCGCGCATCTCCTGCACCATATCGACAATCCCCGAGCTCGCATGGTCGGAGCCCAAAGCCACATTGATACCAAGTGCCATAAGCTCGGGAAGTTTACCCATTACGAAATTGCCATAGCCATTGTGCAGGCTGGAGCTTGGCGCGCCCACCAATGAGGGCTTACGGCGGGCTATAATTTCAATCTCGTGTGGCTCCAGCCAACCCGCATGCACGATCAGCATGCGCTCGTCCAATACGCCGAGCGACTCCAATCGCTCAATTTCGGCCATGCCGCAGCGCGCTACCGAAGAGTCATGCGTTGAATGCGAGAAGCACGCGTGGGTCTGCAGCAAAGTCTCATATTTGTCGGCAAGATCTTTTAGGCCGAGGATCAGCTCATCTGTTGCGTTGTTTAGACCGCGGAAAGATGCGGTTGCCGCCAGACGCGGATTATCGCTGCGCGCGTATTTTTCTAGAACCGCGCCGGCATACTCCAACGCGATTTCGGTACTCTCGATCATGCGCTCGGGCAAAATGCCCATAACGGATTTCGTCAAATCAAAAGACGAGCGTGAAACGAACATCCGAATACCGGTAGACATCACACCTTTGACGCATGAATCCGGATGATAGTTTCCAGGATCAACAAAGCAGGTCACGCCATGGCGCAAAAGCTCCGATGCCGCCAATGTTGCGGAGACCTCAACATCTTCACCCTCCAATGCAGCCTCGTAAGGGTACATACGCTCGAAGAGAAATGACTGCGCGTTCGCTTCGTCTGCCAGGCCACGGGAGAGATGAAAGGACGAATGAAGGTGACAGTCGACAAAGCCAGGCGTCACAACCATTTGGCGTCCACTGACTTCCTCGGACGCTACATAAACTTTTGTAATATCGCTGGTTTTTCCGATCGCCACGATTTTACCGTCCGTCACCGCAATAGCGGCATCGGTCAAGATTCGTCTCTCAGGATCGACCGTTATGAGCCAATCAATGTCTTTCACCAGTAAATCGGCGTTTTCAGCCATCGAACTCCCTCATCAGCCCACGCTATTTATAGCGTCCATAGCAGTATCGATTATGTTTGTGTAACCCGTACAGCGGCACAGATGCCCTCCCACTATATTTACCACCTCCTCGCGCGACGGTTTCGCGTTACGCCTTAGAAGGTCAGTGAGCGACATCAATATACCCGGCGTACAAAAGCCGCATTGCAGTGCGTGGTGCTTGCGAAACGCCTCTTGTAGAGCATTGAGCGTTCCGTCTGCGTCGGCCAGAGATTCAACGGTCTCGATTTCCGCACCATCGGCCTGTACTGCGAGCGCCAGACAGGAACGTGACGCGACCCCATTCAGGATAACCGTACAACAGCCGCAAACCCCGTGCTCACAGCCAACGTGAACGCCGGTAGCACCACAGGCTTCGCGCAGAAAATCTGCGAGGAGCGTACGCGGCTCTGCCCGACCACTAACCTCAACACCGTTTAGTTTCACGCTGACCTCAACGCGCTCCGAGGCTTTTATTTCGCTCAACCTAATGCCTCCTCGATAACGAGCGGCGCCATATGGCGCACCAGATCGCGGCGCATGCGCGGCGTTGCATGCATGTCTTCATAGCCATCGAATTGCCAAACCAGTTTTTCGATCTGCGCGATTATGTCGCTCGCATTTTCAAAACTTAGCGACGAAACAAATGGCCGGGTCGACACCCCACCAATCCCAAGCTGAATTTCGTTTGCTGATGCTTTGACGGCGCCAATACCAACAATGGCAAAATCGCCATGGCGGCGGGCCGTCTCGCGAAATGCCGTACCACTACCCATGTTCAGTGGAAAATTCGCTGCGACGACCAGCTCATCTGGCTGGCGCGCTGTGGAAAGCACGCCGGTTTGAAATTGATCAGCCGTCAAAGTGCGGGTTCCGCGCTTCGAGCGTAAAACGACGCTTCCACCCAACAGTGCCAGCGCCAACGGAATTTCGGAGCTGGGATCGGCATGAGAAAGGGAGCCACAAATTGTTCCGCGATTGCGCGTTTGAAAATGCCCCACCCACGGAAGCATTTTTGCCAGTAGAGGAACACGGCTTTCGAGTTCCGACCATGCAAGAAGTCGATTTTGCGTGACAGCAGCGCCGACTTCGAGAACATCGCCCTTCAGCTGGATCTTGGAAAGCTCTTTCAACTGAGAGATGTCGATGATCGCTTCGACATCAACAAGCCTCAAATTCAGCATCGCAATAAGCGATTGCCCGCCGGCTAAAATGCGCGCGTTCTCACCATAATGCGCCAATGCGTCAGCGGCTTCGACGACCGAGGATGGCCGTATGTAATTGAACGGACGCGGCTTCATCGACCGCCCCCGAACAATGAGAGAATGCGTCGCCAAAGGCCCGTCAAACCACCGCCGCTCACGTCAGCTGCATCTTGTGGGCTGACATGCTTGGCAAGTCCTTCAAAGAATTTTCGAATGATAATTTCAGCAGCGCCATCCAGAAGGCGCCCGCCTACAGCCGCCGCAGTTCCGCTTACCGTTACTGCATAATCATAATCGAGCCTAGTTCCAGTTGCGGTTGCGCTGAGCCGAACATGCCCCCCGCCTGACGCAGCCCCCAAGGGGCCCGAAAGCGAGCCCGCAAGACGTGTGGCGCGCTCAATATCAAGATCCGAAAGTGCGACATTGGCTTTAAAGCGCCCTCGAACTGGACCGACACCGAGCGAGACGTCAGCACGATAGGTGTTTTCGCCCTCGCGGTGCAGCTCGTGGCAGCCAGGAATGACATTGCGCAGAGCATCTGGATCAAGTAGCGAGCGCCAAACTTCTGCCAAGGGCGCTTTCACTTCGAAAGAGCCGCTTCCGGTGATATCGCGGCCGTCACGAGAAGCAGGAACACTACTGGCTTTCGAAACCGTGGCACCTTCGGGCGGAACTTGCTCATCGCCTGCCATCAACGCATGAATGCGACGCGGGGACGCCGGAAGCAGCACGTCCTTAACGGCCAACGCGTCGGCGATCGCATTCGCGATACAAGCCGGCACGCTCATGCAATTCCCCTCGGCAAGCCCCTTTGCCCCAAGCGGCGTAAACGGTGATGGCGATTCTATGTGCATTATTTCTAACGCTGGAATTTCACTTGCAGTTGGCACCAGATAGTCCGCAAAGGTTCCGCTTAAGAATGCCCCGCGATCATCATAGACAAATTCCTCATAAAGCGCTGTGGCCAAGCCCTGAACGAAAGCACCTTTTATCTGCCCCTCCGCGATGAGCGGGTTCAGAAGCTTACCCGCATCATGCATCGAAACATAGCGATCAACTCGTACTTGATAAGTCACGGGATCAATCTCGACGCCGCACATATCGAAGACAAAGCCGTAGGTCAGGGAGGTATTGATCTTGTCGTCCTTGGATGGCGGTTCCAATTCTGGCGGGCACCAGGTTGCAGTTTCGCGCAAGCCCGGCTCCATGCCATCCGGCAACATGATCGGAGACCAGTGTGCCGTTCCCGCAACGCGCGCAAAAGGAATCGCATTATCGGAATTACTCTTGCTGCGCGCTTTGCCGCCAGAAAGCTCCACATCTTCGGACAAGGCGTTTAGCTGCTTTGCAGCAATGGTAATCAGCTTGTTGCGAATGCGCTCGGCGGCAAGATGGGTCGCGACCGCAGTTCCCGGCGAAAACCGACAAGAATAAGTTCCGCTCGCAATCGACCATTGGTCCTTCTGCGTATCGATTTCCAAATTAACCGAAATATCATCCGGTGCGAGGCCCAGCTGATCGGCAACAATTTGCGACAGGACCGTCGCATGCCCCTGCCCCTGCACCGGCGCATCGGCCGTCACCGTCACTGCGCCAAGCGGGTCTACATTTACGGTCGCAAGCGACACGGCACCATTTTTATCGCCAACGCGCTCACGTACAGAAGCAGGAATCAGCGTCGACAAATAGCCCATATTCGACATGCCGGGTTCAACAATTGTGGCAAAACCAATGCCGTAATGGCGGCCCGCGGCGCGCGCCTCGTCGCGCCTTTTTTTCAACGCCTCGAGACGACCATCTCCTACCGCCTCTTCGACCGCGCGCGGGTAGTCACCGGAATCATACAATGCGCCCGCCGGCGTTTTATAAGGAAACACGTTTGAGGGCAGGAGATTGCGGCGAATAACATCAATATGATCGAGCTTTAACTCGATTGCGATGCGTTGCACCAAGCGCTCTAGCGCCAGATAAAGTTGCGGCCCGCCAAATCCGCGAATGAGTGCAGCCGGGGCCTTATTGGTAAGAATAATTCTATTGGTAATTTCAAGATTTTGAATATCGTAAGCGCCGGTGCTGGCGCCATGCATGCGATAGAGCGGACCTGGCATGGGTGCACGTAAAAACGCGCCATAATCTTCCATTTGATCCATGCGCAGCGCGGTAATCTTCCCATCGCTCATCACAGCTCCTTCAATTTCTGTGATGCGATTGGGGCCGGAGCTAGCCGCTACAAGATGTTCAAGCCGGTCTTCCACCCATTTCACCGGGCTTCCAACCACGCGCGAGGCGAGGCTCATAAGTACAATGTAGGGGAAAACCGAGAGCTTTATGCCAAAGCTTCCGCCACTATCGGCGGGCGTGCGTAGGCGCAATTTACTTCCGGGCGTTTTTAGTGCCCGCGCCATTACCGGGTGGGCGCTGAACGGACCTTGGAAATTGGAAAGGACATCATAGGACTGATCAGCGGACTTATATTCTGCCACGACCACGAAACATTCCATTGGCGTAAAAGAGTTACGCGGATATTCGACCGTGAGGCTTACGGTTTTGTCGGCTTCGGCAAAGGCTTTATCCGAATCGCCATAGGAAAATTTCCGAAACCCGACGGAGTTAGACCCAGCATCTTCATGCACGAGCGACGCACCATCTCTTACCGCCTTGCGCGGATCAATTATCGCTGTAAGCGGCTCATATTCGACATCGATCAGTTCCGCAGCATCTTCGGCAACATAGCGATCGCTCGCGACGATCAATGCTACCGCCTCGCCGACATAGCGCACGCGCTCTACCGCCAGCGCCCATTGCGGTAGCGGCTCTTTCACCGCCGTTAGGAATGGATCGGAAAGTTTTGCAATGTCCTCGCCGGTCAAAACTGCACGCACACCGGGATGCGCCAGCGCGCGGCCGCTATCGATTTTTTTGATCAAGGCGTGCGCGTGCGGAGAGCGCAGAACATGCGCAACAAGCGTACCAACAGGCACGGGCACGTCGTCAGCATAACGACCCTTGCCCATAAGAAGCGCGGCGTCTTCTTTACGCGGCAGCGCACGCCCGACATGCGTCAGCGAGATATTTTCCGTCAGCTCAGCATCAGCCGCAGAACCCATAAACTAACCCCTACCGGCCGAAATTTCGGCCAAGTCTCAACTATTTCTTACGCGGCGGAAGCCCAAATTCGGTCCAACGCGCATCGACGTTCGCCTCGTCTTCTTTACTTGGCCAGACTGTTGGCGGGAAACGCGCACCGCCCAAATCCGGATCCGGATCATAGTCGAGATTGATCGTGGCATCGATCAGCATGCGGTTCCATTTCCCGGTTCCGAATAACGTTGCGTTGCGGTCACGACGGCGGGTCGACGGATCCAAGCCCATGCCGAAGGTCGAGGGCATAATTATAACATCGTCTTCGCCTGCGTTTACGCGATGGGCAATCGCCCAATCGACAGCCGCATAGTCATGAATATCGATGTCGTCATCAACGACTGTGACATGTTTGTAGCGCACATGGCCGGCCGAGCTTCCCCACAACGCGTTCGCCGCTTGCTTAGCTTGGTTGCGATAGGTCTGGTTCATCTGGATGTTGACATTAATACCCAACTGCACCGGGGGGCACCACACATCGGTAATGCCGGGCACGCCGATACGATCGAGCACATTCCAGGCAGTGGCCGAACGCATAACAGAACTGCAAATGGCATTCTCCGAATAGCTTCCAGGCATCGAGCCTTCGATGGTTCCACGGAAAATCGGATCATTGCGATGGGTAATACAGGTCACGCGCGCTGCCGGCTTTGGTGATTTGTCGCCCGCGACATAGCCGGTGAACTCGGCAAACGGGCCTTCCATCACATAATCTTCGGGCTCTAGGCTTAACATCGCCTCGATCACTATTTCCGCGGTCGCCGGAACATAAAGATCGACGGTCTCACATTTGACTAGTTCCACCGGAGCACCGCGAATGGCGCCCATTACGCCATATTCGCTGACGCCCTTTGGAACCGGTTGTCCCGCGCAAAAGCCGAGCGACGGCTCCCAGCCGATCACAAGCGCGATCGGCATTTCGCGCTTGCCAGATTTCTGCCATGCGGTGGAATGGTGACCAATGTGTTGCGCGCGCCACATCAGCATCGGGATCGTCTTCTCGTCGGCTACCATGCCGCGATAAATACCGACATTTGGCACTTCGGTTTCCGGGTCTTTGGTCACACAACCCGCAAAGGTCAAAATGTAACGCCCGCCATCGACACGATTCCAATACGGCACCGGGAAATCATAGAGATTGATGTCTTTGCCCTTGAGGATATTTTCCTTCACCGGACCCGTTTCGATAATTTTTGGCGGAATATGTTTGGTGAGGATGTCACGCCCAAGACGCACCAACTCCCCCGGGTGGGTGTCGAGCGGCAGACCCAGCATTAGATTCAAGCGGCGATAATTCGATAGTCCAAGACCAAAAAGACGGCGGCAGCGGCTATCGCTTTTGTTGTAATCCTTGATGTTATTGAACAGCGTCGCAGGGCCGTCGCCGGCGCCCTGCGCCAGCCGCATGATCGTCCCAAGTTCGATATTCCAATCGACTTCGGCATCGATCTCGTTGATCTCGCCGACTTCATGGAGAGCCGCGATCCAACCGCGCAAATCTCCGAAAACTGTTGGCTTGCGTTCGATGCTCATATCAAACCATCTCCATTCTTAATCACTTGCTCCAGCGAGTTTCTCGGGCAGGTTTTCACGATACTCCCGATCAAGATTACCGACGAGAAAAGCGTAGGACCCACAGCCGAAAACCAGCGCAATACAGGCCGCAACAATCAGAGGTAGCGTAAAATCGCCCGTAGCAGAAATAAGAAACCCCGTCACGACCGGAGCGAAGGACCCGCCAACATTTCCGCCAAAATTTTGTAAGGACACAAGCGACGAGACGATATGCGGCGGTGCTACGTCGAGGGGAATGGAATTAGCTGCTGCGGTGGTGAAACTAAAACTAGCAACCGCCAGGGTAAGAAATGTCACTGCCAGGATCGTGCCTTCACTGAAAGCGCCTGCGATCGTGAAAATCGTAGCAAATAGCAGTCCCGACACCGCGAAACCTTTGCGTATGAAAGTTACCCTCCCACCGCCTGCAATAAGGCGGTCAGCGACCCAGCCGCCGAAGATGGTACAAATTGTCCCAACCAGAAACGGCAACATGCCCACGATACCTGATTGCATGATGGACATGTCACGCTGTCCAACTAGATACCCGGGGAGCCAGGCTACGAACAAATAATATATGTAAAGATAACCGCCCTGGCCGAGGATTAGCCCCCAAGTGGTGCGGTATTTTAACAAAGTCAGCCAGCGAATATTCTCCTGCCCAACAGTGCTTTCCTCCTGCTTCGCAGCATCACGCTCAGGAGCACGATAAACAATCAGCCACCATACAAGCCACAGGATGCCAAGCGACCCGGTGATAAAAAACACCCATTGCCATCCCCAAGCAGCGAAAACCACCGAGGCAAGTGGGATACCAATCCACAATCCAATCTTGTTGCCAGCAAAGAACATCCCAACAGCGATTGTCCGCCGTTTTTTATCAAATGTTTCTCGGATAATACGTGAGCCAGCAGGGATCATCGTAGACTCCCCTATACCAACAAAACCACGCAATACTGCTAGCGGCCAAAATGCTGCGGTTACGCCGCAAAGCCCAGTCGCAACGGACCATGTCCCAAGTCCAAACGGCAATGAGAGCCGAGGACGAACCCAGTCAGTGAACGGACCGGCAAGAAGCAGCGAGGCCGTGAACGCCCAGCTGAAACAGGACTGAAGAAATCCAAAACCTTCGCGTGTAAATGTACCTTCCTCTATGAGCTGCGCGCCAGCGACAGAGAAATTGACCCGATCGATATAGGCAATAGCCTGCAAGGCACAGAGAAGAAAGATGATATTCCAGCGATAGGAGGCAGATTCTTCCTTCACTGGTTATCCCCATTTTGAGCGGCGGCCTGAGCTGGTCGCGCCAGGTAATCTTTGCCGCAAATAAGAGTGATTCAGCAAGCGAACACGCCTCTCACACGAGAAAATTGGCCAAAATCCAAGTTTGCTGTACACCCCATTTTAGGCAGACGGCACGAATCCAGCCCACTTTATTTGCATCAGCCAATCCATTATTCGATATCAGCAAAAAAATCGAATGTTGAAGTCATTTCGCTGCAAATTTGCACCATGCTAACATTTGGCTGCTTTTGGGTGGTTTTTAGGTCCAATGCACTCGTTTTGAGCCGATTAGTTCAATGAAAGGAAACTCCATGGATCGAGCCACAAAGGGTGCGACTAAACCCGACTGCGCCCATCTACAGGATTTGCGCGGTACTTTGGAATGGTTGAAGGCGAAAGGCGATCTGATCGAGACCGACCGAGAGGTTGATCCTGATCTGCAAATTACTGGCCTACAAAAGCTGATGGATGGTGGCAATCCAGTCCTATTCAACAAGGTCAAAGGCAAATCAAACCACCGAGTCATCACCAATCTGTTCGGAAATATTGAAGTCGTGAACAGCATGTTTGGCTGGGAGAACGACAAGGACCGCACCGTCAAACTCGCTGCTGCGCTTAACAGACCTCTGCCACCGCAAGAAATCGAACAATCTGATGCGCCCTGTCAGCAAGTCGTGATCAAAAATCCTGACGACGTGAACCCATACCTCGTACCGATCCGCCATACCGAGCTGGAAAAAGAATTGACAGTTGGCTCTGGCATTCGCTGTGTCTCGGGTAATGCCTTCGGCGGTGGGACCGACGTTGGCTACAATCGTATGAATTTTCGTTGGGGCAATGTCGGCACGTTCCAAATATCGCCCGGCTCGCATATGTGGCAGGTGACGAGCGAAGCATATCGTCGCCAAGAAAAAGTTCCACTGACTTTTTGTTTTGGTGTCCCACCGGCCTGCACCCTACTTGCGGGCGCTGCATTTGACTATGTCATCCTACCCTATGGCTGCGATGAGCTTGGTGTCGCAGGCGCCGCGCAAGGCGCTCCGATACGGGTTGTAAAGGCGCACACGGTTGATGCCTGGGCAATCGCTGATTCCGAAATCGTTATTGAGGGCTATATCGATCCCCGCGATACACGTTTTGAAACTGAAGAAGCGGAAGCCGACAAAACCCAAGGGCGCCATCATTTCCATCCTGAATGGGCCGGCTATATGGGCAAGTCCTATAAGGCGCCGACATTCCACGTCACTGCCGTCACCATGCGCAAACCGGAGTCAAAACCCCTTATCTATTGTCTCGGTGCGCATACGCTGGACGAGCACAATATCGACACTTCGATCCGCGAAGCGGCAATGTTCGAGCTTTGCAACCGTATGCAGCCTGGAATTATCCAGGATGTAAATATTCCCTACTGCATGACTGATTGGGGCGGCGTTATTCTTCAGGTGAAAAAGCGTAACCGGCTCGAAGAAGGCTGGCAGCGCAATTATCTTTCAGCGCTGCTATCTACTTCGCAAGGCATGCGTGTTGCTATTGCCTGCAGCGAAGACACAAACATTTATAGCATGGACGAAATCATGTGGTGCCTCACAACAAGAGTGAATCCACGCACCGATATCCTCAATCCTACGCCAGGTGGACGCGGCCAAACCTTCATGCCAGCAGAGCGCATGACGGCGGGGGATAAGGAATGGACGGCGTCAAATACGCGTTATGAGGGCGGCATGGGTATCGATGCAACCGTACCCTATGGCTTTGAGAACGATTTCATGCGCCCGGCCTACCCTGTTGACCGCGTTAAGCTGGAAGACTTCTTTTCGAAACAACAAATTAAAAAAGCAAAAGCCGGGATGACAGACTGGACGGAAATCCTTGCAAAGACTGGGAACTAGGTCGCAAAGAACCATGACAGAGGCGTTTGGTGACCATGAACTTGCGGTTCCTTTTCGGCCTATTGCCGAACTGCTTGCTGCCTACCGGGCACGCGACCCAGACAAGCTAGCAATTGTTGATCTTGATCAGGGAAGTTCCATTAGCTTTGGCGAAATGGAAAGTGCCGTTAATGACATTGCAGGTGATCTTAAGCGCCGCGGCGTCTGCAAGGGTGACAAAGTCGTTCTTCTTTCCGACGAGAACCTCGAAAAGCTTCTTATCTGGTTTGGCATTTGGCGTATTGGTGCGGTGGTTTGCCCGCTAAATGTTGAGCTGAACGCTGAGTATGTCGCTTCGCTCTCCGCCATGGTCGGGCCCAAACTTGTGCTCATTCACAAAAATTTGGACGCTGGGGCGCTCACACCTGGTACAAAGGTTCCGATCTGCTGTTTCGGAAATTATTTCAAGGTTCAAACTGATACAGCCGACAATTTTTTCTGCGAGCTAACAAAAACTGATCCTGCAGATCTGCCGGAGCGTAATAACCCGTCGGATTTGAGTTGCATGTTCTGCACTTCAGGTACCACCAGTAAGCCCAAGCTCGTTGTTTACGATCACGCGGCCTATTGGCTCAGCGGACTATCTACCCTCGACATGCTGGGGCTGAATGAAACCGACAGGACACTTGAATATCGCTCCTTTGGCTGGAACTCCGCGCAAGTCTTAAGTCTGATGCCTTTCGTGCAAACTGGTTTGACAATGCATATTGCCAAACGTTTCTCACATAGCCGTTTTTTCGAGTGGATCAAAGAATACGAGCTGACCTTCTCTGCCGGTGTTCCAACCGTCGTCAATATGCTGCTCAATAAACCACTTGGATACACTGCCAAAGACATTCCGAGTTTGCGCCTGATGACCTGCAGCACCGCACCACTATCCCCGGAACAATGGAAGCGCTTTGAAAGTACCTATGGAATGACCTTGCTTCAGCTCTACGGCATGTCGGAAGCCGGGTGGATTTGCGGCAATCGGCACTATCAAAAGCGTATGGGAACAGTTGGACCGCCAGCCAAACATCAAGAATTCATTATCGTTGATGGAGAGGGTAATGAATGCCGTCCTAATATCGAGGGTGAAGTCACTGTTGGCGGACTACAAACAGCAATTGGTTACCTTCAAGCAAACGGATCAATCGAACCCTTTCGTGGCAAGCGCAATAAGACAGGCGATCTTGCCGTCATGGACGAGGACGGTTTTGTGCGGGTGACGGGGCGAACAAAAGATCTCATCATTCGCGGCGGCATGAATATTTCTCCTTTGGAAATCGACAGAATTCTTCTTGCGCATGACGATCTTATGGAAGCAGCCTCCGTTGGCGTGCCTGATCCAATTTACGGAGAGGAAGTGGTTGCCTTTGCCATTCCCAAGCCTAGCTCGGGCGTAACCGAGCAAGCGATTTTCGACTATTGCAAAACCAAACTAGCCCAACCCAAGTGCCCGAAAAAATTGTTTTTTGTCGATGAGCTTCCCAAGAACGACCGGGGAAAGATATTACGTGACAAGCTGCGCGAGGCTTGGTCGGAACGGATGAAGGAAAATTCCTAAAAAAGGGCAGTGGAGAAAATATGAATGACATTCTACCAGATGAAACGCTCGATGGCTTTTACGTAGAAATTGACACGGCCCGACAACGAGCAGACATCGTTCTGAACCGCCCCCCTCTAAATATTATTTCTATGCCTGAGCGCGATCAATTGCGCCGTGTTTTCGAACAGCTCGATGAAAATGATTTGGTACGCGTGATAGTACTACGCGCGGAAGGAAAACATTTTTCCAGCGGCGGTAATATTCCAGGTTTTCTGGATAAGACGCCGAAAGAACTTACTAAGCTTGCCTGGAATGTCGCGGCACCGGCGCGCGCCAGCAAACCGGTAATTGCAGCTAATCGCGGCTATTGCTTTGGCATTGGTTTCGAGCTTTCGCTTGCCTGCGATTTTCGGCTTATTTCGGAAACATGCCAATATTCGCTTCCAGAACAAAAATTAGGCCAGATTCCTGGCTCAGGTGGTTCACCACGTTTGCAAGCAATGGCCGGCATCACGCGTGCGAAAGATATAATCATGCGTGCGAAGCGTATTTCAGCCATAGATGCACTTAATTGGGGCATTGCGACTGAGACAGTAATAGACAATGAGCTCGAAAAGGCGACAGACAGTCTGGTGGAAGAGCTCCTGACATTCTCACCGCTCGCGCAACGCGCTGTCAAAAAACTCCTCAATGAGACCGAAGATCTGTCGCAGTCCATGGCGATTGAAATGGAAGGTCAAAATTACGGTAGGTTGCGCTCTTCTAATGATTACCTTGAGGGTATTGCTGCCTTTATAGAAAAGCGCAAACCAAAGTTCACCGGTTCCTGACTAGAATATTCTAAAGTATAAAAAATTTCTCAGCGCCTTACTGCGGCAAAGGCTTGCCGTTAGTTTCCGGCAAGAACCACGGCACGACAAGTCCTAAGAGATAGACTGCACTAATGACGAGCGCCGCATTAGCCACACCACCAAAATTAGAGACCAGCGTTCCAGCAATAATTGGAAACACCCAGGCAACAAGCCTCGCGCCATTAAAAATGACGCTTGCTGCACTTGAACGCACTGCAGCAGTAAACAACTCCACCGGATAGATCGCCATCCAACTATAGGCAAAGCCAAGCGTGAACATGCCATTCACAAAAGCCACAACTATGAAGAAGGTGATAGGCCAAGCGATAAAAAAGGTAAGCAATGCAGAGACAAGACTGCCGGCAAAAGTCAAAAAAAGAAAATTTCTACGTCCGATAGCATCGGCGACAAACCCAGAGATAATATAAGCGAGCACGCCGCCAGCGGTATAAATGAGTGCAATGCGCGGAGCCCATATCCCTGCAGGATCTCCCTGCGCACTTGCTAATTGTTCTGAGTAACCAAGAATTAAGGTTGAACCGGCCCACCATCCAGTAGTCGTAGCAAATGACAAAATAAGAGCTAATAAAACACGGCGGCGGCCCTCTTTCGATGAAAATACACTTGTCAAGGTAAAGGGACGTTTGCCACCACTGACAGCATCCTCACCTTCTACCGCGCTCCAGCGTTTTTCACGAAGTGCACGAAGCCAGCGCTCGGATTCTTCCAGCGCGCGGCGCAAATACAGAACAAACAAAGCAGGCAATGCCCCGACGACAAACATGATTCGCCAACTCTCATCCCCCAGCGGATTGAAATGCCCCAAGACAAACCAGACGCCTGCAGCAATAAACGCCCCCATACCGAAAGCGGATTGCAAAAAGCCAAGCCCTTTTGGACGCGCACGGCCGGGCCAAGATTCCGCAACCAAGGCAATGCCTGTGCTCCATTCGCTTCCCAACGCCGCACCGGTAAGAAAACGTAATGCAACCAACATGATAAAACTGGAGCTGAAGGCTGTTAAACCGCTTAGGAGCGCATAGAGCAATACAGCGATCATCATCATGCGCTTGCGCCCGAAATAATCGGCAAGTACTCCCCCTGCAAGCCCCCCTAAACCCCAACCAAGAAGTGTCACCCCGATGGCAAGCCCTCCATAAATGGCACCGGACTGAGATTGTTCAGGCGTAAGCAAAGAGGCCATCACAAAAGGAAGGACAATAATGAGCGCGAACGTCTCATATCCGTCAAACAGCCAGCCAAGATAGCTGCCCGCAAGTACACGCCAATGCTTCGACGTGAGGCCAGCATTCCAGCGTTCCTGTTTCAATAAGATGGCCGAATCCTTAGCAGCCACACGCCCCTCCTAAATTTTTGAAAAACCTATACAAAAATCCAAGCATTGTTGAAAATATTAGTAGCAGGCACAATCCTTACCTTGAAGTGAGAGCAAAGCCATCCTGGCTTGACCCCACCCTCTAAAATTGATTGCCTCCGTCATGCTACAGAACAAAACTAACAGACAGGAATAACATGACGGACAAAGTTTTGTTCGAGCGAGAAGGCCATATTGCTATTCTAACGCTCAATCAGCCTGAGACGCGCAACGCACTTACCGATCTTGATCTCGTCGAGGCGGTGGTCAAAACCTGTGCAGCAGCAAACAGCGATATTGATATTCGTGCGCTGATCGTCACCGGCACGGGACCTGTGTTTTCTTCGGGCGGTAATATCAAACATATGCGCGATAAGATCGGTACTTTTAAAGGTAACGAACAAGAAGTGGCTGAAAATTACCGCGCTGGCATTCAAAAAATACCGCTTGCCTTTCATAATCTCGAAGTTCCAACAATTGCTGCCGTCAACGGACCCGCCTATGGCGCAGGCTGCGACCTTACCTTGATGTGCGATATCAGAATTGCCTCAAGCACAGCCATATTCGCTGAGAATTTTGTCAAAGTTGGCATTATCCCGGGCGATGGCGGCGCCTGGTTCCTACCGCGTGTTGTAGGCTTACCTCGGGCGATGGAGATGACACTCACGGGCGAGCCAATTGATGCTGCAAAGGCTGAGGCCTGGGGGCTTGTGAGCCACGTCGTGGAGCCGGAAAAGTTGATGAGTACGACAAAAGATTTGGCACATCGTATTGCTGCCAACCCGCCCCAAGCGTTGCGTTGGGCTAAACGGCTTATTCGTGAGGGCCAACAAACCCCGCTAGCAACGCTGCTCGATATGGCTAGGGAGTTTCAAGGGAAGCTCCACCAAACCGAAGATCACATAGAAGCGGTCAACGCGATCTTAGAAAAGCGCAAACCTGAATTCAAAGGCCGGTGAAAGCCTACTTGAGTGATAAATCAAAACTCTCACCGGGAACCGCCTTAACACAGCAGCTTTAACCATCCAAAATGACAAGAGATGATAAGACTAATCATCTAGGCCTGTGCCCGTTCGGGCCACGTGGATTCGGGAATATAAACCTCTCCTACCATCAACTTACGTGCCGTGCGTACAAAGCCGATGCGTTTGATCTCGGGCATATCGCGCGATCCCGTATAATCAATCACCGTCTCAAGCATCCCAACAGGGTGCTCAATGGTTATGGTCTGTGTCTTGTCTTCATTAACGCGGGTGATCTCTGCCGCAATCGTCCCTTTTTGAAGACTGGCAGCTGCTAGGCACTGCCCCCCCACAAGTGGAAAAGTCGCGTGACATTGATGCGGCACCATATAGCGGGCATTGATAGAGCCATCATGCCGTGCCTTCGAGATGATGCAGAATTTTGGTACCACGCTGCCCGTAGGATCGCCCAACCCCATCTTATGTGATGCATTGATACGAATTTTTTCCAATTTTTTGAAAAATGCCTTATCGGCATTGATTTCCGTAGGAGATTCATAGCCGGTTTTGCCCATATCTTCCGCACGCGCGATAATCATTGGGATTGCCGCATCGATGCAGGAAACGTCCACGCCTTCAATGAAATCGATAGGATTTCCAGTCGGTAAAAGCTTTCCGGTTCGTGTTCCGACAAGATCATAGAAAAAGAGGGATATGGGCGCTGCGGTGCCCGGTACGCCATCAATTGCGGTAGCGCCCTCATAATTAATTTTTCCGCCTGGCGTTTGAATTATGGCCTCTATCAGCGCACCGGTATTGACGTTAAAAATGCGTACTTTTGTTTCGGGATCGACAGCCTTGATCATACCAGCCTCGATCGCAAATGGACCAACAGCAGACGTCAGATTTCCGCAATTGGGACGAAAATCTACAATGCCTTTGTCAATGATCACTTGTCCGAAAAGGTAATCAACATCGACGTCCGGCCGTTTTGACGGCCCAACCATTGCAGTCTTACTCGTAAGCCAATCTGCACCACCCAATCCGTCGATCTGACGCGCATCAGGTGATCCCATCACGCGCAAAAGAAGGCGCTCTAATATCACGCGGTCTTCCGGCACATCTTCGAGCCTAAAATAGGGGCCCTTCGACGTACCGCCGCGCATAATGGTGCAAGGGATAGAGATTTGGGTCACTTGATTCACTGTCAGTTTTTCAAATCATGGGGAGCGCAGTTAAACGCAAACTAGTGTCACGCTCAATTTTTTCTAACAAATCGTTCGAACCTGAAAGATATTCCCGCATTGCCTCTATACGCCCTTCTGTCAACTCGGAAGGCTTAAGCATGACATCATCTGGCATTTCGGCGAAGGAATCGGTGGATTTTGAAAGTGGGTAACCAGCCCTTTTCCATGCCGCAGTTCCGCCTGAAAGAACAAGAATTTCTCCATCGAATATCAAATCATCACTACTAGCCCACGCCGCCTGTGTTCCATCCTCCGAAGTGAGGACAAGCGTCTTAGTGCTAATAGAGAGCAATTCCTTTGCCAAGCGTGAGCGAATAGTGAAATAGGCGCCGGGAATATGCTCCGCCTTATAGACGCGGCTACTCGCTAGATCGACAAGAAAAACATTTTTTTCTTTCAACAATTTATCCAACTGCCCAGTGTCCACATAACGCGTGCCTTTTGGAGGCTTTGGATGGCATTGGCGCTCACTACCGATTTTTAATTTCTTTTCATCTCCCATTGGCGCTATGGCAACCTCGGCCCAACCCATTCGGCGCAACCACAACGCCACACCTGTCGCGCGCACGCCATCGTCATCGGAGAGTGTAATCCGGGCGCCGCGTGTAGCGACATGTTGATCAAAGTTTTGAACAAGTTGTCCGCCGGCAACATGGCGTGCGCCCGAAATATGTCCGGCCTCAAATTCTTCGCGTGTACGAATGTCGATAAGATACGTCGTGCGCTCTTTGTCTCCAAGCCACTGATGCAAACTCGCTTTATCGAGAGACAAAATTCCAGCGCGAGTACGAATATTTTTAGCTATCTGCGTCGGCGAGGCTCCCCCCTCCTCCGTAATTTGTAAATTACGCGCGGCACCTTTCTCTAGTGCTCGGCCGGAAAGCTCCCAACCCATTGTCCCTTTGTGAAGGGCGGTAATCTTTCCCGTAACCCCAGCGTCGATCAACGTTTGCGTGCCTAACAGACCACGGGTACGGCCTGCGCAAGTTATAACAAGATGAACGCCCGCATCCCTGCCCGCAAGCTGATGCAAGATTTCAACACCAGGACTATTCAGAGCGCCAGGAATCGAACCTCGCTGATATTCAGTAAAGGGACGACAATCAACGACGCGAACATCGGCACCCTTTCCCTGTAGAGCTGCGAGCTCATCTGGCCCAATTTCCGGTATCTGCAACTCCTTAGCCGCAAAGACACCCAATGCTTTGCTTGGTGCGTTAAGTCCAGAAAAAATTTCAAAGCCGGCTGCAACCCAGGCCGACATTCCGCCACGCAGTATTGTGACTTTTCCATAACCAATTGCGTGCAGTCGAGTCTGCGCGGCTTGAGCAAGTCCGTCGTTGTCGTCACAAACAATAATACGCGTGGAGCACCGTGGTACCAGCTTTGTCACACACAGTTCCAGCCGACTTAAAGGAAGAGAGCTTGCCAACAGAATATGGCCGCGTGCGAAAATTACTTCCTCGCGCACATCCAACAAAGCGAGCTCACCGCTTGGGTTTCGCAGGTACTCTAAAAGTTCAGGTGCAGAAATTTTTTCCAAGGCCCCAGTACGCCTTAACTAGCGCCCTTTCGGTTAAGTTAGAGCCTGTTGCCAGCAGCAACCGTCTTAGCTTCAGGATTAAAGACCGCGGTATCAATAGCGTTTAAATCTGTGCCTGTTACACGGACAAATTTACTTCCATCGTAAATCTGAATCGAATGGATTTCACCAATCTCGAACTTACCTGCCATACCCGGACCGAGCTCAAAGCTTTTATCCTTTTCAAGACTCGCTTTGCCGGTTTGGGAGCCGTCATCTAACCTTTTCCAAACAGTCATTACCGTCTTACCCGCCGCTTGACCGTAGATCGCCCATGATTTTCCATGATCATGCGGCAGCCCGGTCTTGCCTTTCTCATAGATATGCACCAGCACATTGAAACCAGTTTCCGGACAACGATATATCGTCTCTATTCCTGGCTTGGCGTCGAGGCCACAATATTCGGCAATAAACGTCTCGTCTTTGAGAATCTTCTCAAGCTTTACGCGAACCGCATCATGGCCCAAGGGGCCGGAATCTTGTTTCAAGGCATCACGCACATCACCGTAAAACTCCTCAAGCGTATAAGCCACAGTCATTCCTCCTAGAAGTTTTCCGGTTCACTCCTAACGTAGCCAAACGCCCAGAGTAATTATGTTTAAACGCAATTCTAGAACCTAGCCAGAGCAAGGTGCAATGTGCTGGTACTGTGACGAATTGCTACCAAACGCTCATCTCATAGACAGCTCGCCCGCATTCCATTATCGAAGCCTGTCAGAATGTAGCAGAATAACGAGGGAAAAAATGGGGGCGCTCGACCGCATTAGAGTTATCGACTTCTCACGCATTTTGGCTGGCCCTTGGGCAACCCAATTGCTTGCAGATTTTGGTGCTGAGATCATAAAAATTGAGCGTCCCGGGAAAGGTGATGACACACGGAGTTGGGGCCCACCCTTCCTTGAGACGCCTGACGGCTTGCCACTTTCTGATGCGGCCTATTTTTGCTGCACCAACCGCAACAAAAAATCTGTTGCCATCGACATCACTGCGCCGAGCGGCCAGGAGATTGTCAAGAAACTCGTCTTACAGGCCGACGTGGTAGTAGAAAATTTTAAACTAGGCGGCCTCGCTAAATACGGGCTGGATTATGAAAGCCTCAAATCTATCAAACCAGATCTGATCTATTGTTCAATCACCGGCTTCGGACAGGACGGCCCACGCGCCAAAGAAGCCGGATATGACCTCCTTATTCAGGGCATGGGTGGACTAATGAGCGTCACCGGAAAACCCGACGACGTACCAGGTGGGGGGCCGGTTAAAGTCGGTGTCGCGCTGGTCGATGTGATCACCGGACTATACGCGTCAAATGCGATTCTCGCGGCGCTGCGTCATCGTAATACCAGTGGAGTAGGACAACACATTGATCTTGCCTTGCTCGACAGTTTGATCGCCGCACTCGCCAATCAATCTCAAGGTTATCTTGTCAGCGGTAGCGTTCCACCGCGTCTTGGTAATGCGCATCCAAGCATTGCACCTTATGAAGTCTTTTTGACCAGCGATGGATATCTCATTCTCGCCATCGGCAATGATTCTCAGTTTCGGCGACTTTGCACGCATTTTGATATCGCGCATTGTGCCGATGATCCAAAATTCACGACCAACAAGGCCCGGGTTCAAAATCGCAGTGAGCTCAAACTGCTTCTTCAAGAAATTTTTTCTAAAAAAAGTGCTGAAACTTGGATTGCGGAATTATCGGCTCAGGGCATACCGTGCGGTCCTATCAATAATCTTGATGCCGTTTTTACCGATGCCCAGGTCAAGCATCGTGACGTCGCGCGTCACCTCCCTCATGTCACCGCCGGCAGTGTCCCCACGATTGCTAATCCTATTCGTTTTTCTGAAACACCGACTGAATACCGTTTAGGGCCACCTGTGCTGGGCGAACATACGCGCGAAATTTTGAGCGAATTGGCATCGCTGGACGAAGAGAAAATCGTGAAGCTACAAGCAGAAAAAATTATCCACATCGCTGAATTGTGAGGCCTGTAAGATCATTGCAGGTGGTACCGTCGTACCTTAGACTTTACTTGACGCAAAAAAATGTCCCATCGGGGAAAAAATATGTTGAATAAGTTTTGGGGCCTTCCCGCCGTGCTGATGATGCTGCTCCCTAGTTTAGCTGTCGCGCACCACTCGCATGTGAACTATGAACCGACGGAAACCATGACGGTGCGCGGAACCGTAACCGAGGTCCAATGGATTAATCCACACACCTGGTTTTTTATTAATGTCACTAATGAGCAAGGTATTGAGGAAGAATGGGCCCTTGAATCCGGCGCACCGAGCCAGCTTATTCGCCGGGGATGGAATGCAGAAAGCATAAAGCCTGGTGATGAAATTACTGCTATCGTTAAGCAATTACGCGGTGGTGCCAACGGCGGATTACTAGGAACAATTATTTTGTCCGATGGGACAGCGCTGTGCGATCCGTTTGGCGCCAACCTTCCGCTTACGGCGGTTTGTCAAGAATAAGACCTCGTCAGCGCAGAGATTGGCCCTAATCTCCTAATTGTCGTTCGTAATTGCGCGTTCCGTCACGATTGTAGCGAACCCTAACGCCATTCTCATCGGTAATCGACAAGGAATGCTGAAACATTGTTCCACGCGGCGATGCAAACGGGACGCTAGATTCGGTGACATAAAGAAGCCAACCGTGCAAATGAACTGCAACATATAGCTCTCGGCCGCTGGGCTCGGTGAGTTGTAGTTGATGTCCTGGTATTCTATCGAGCTGCGCATAGGCATCGAGTGTCACCTCGCCTCTCTGGCGAAAAGATGTTGCGATATGGGCCATCGAACCACGCATATTGCCGAAACTCGAATCGCGATAATCAAACACGGTCAAAGAATAAAGATTGTCACCCCGCACTGCGGAGTAGCGACGACCGGACACCACGCTGGCATCCTCTGAAATCCACTCTACCTCCTCGACGCTCGGTTCAACCGGGAAGACAGCGTGAAAGCGGTCATCAATACTCGCATATTCGATCCAGCTTTGCGCCGCCGCGCCGGTTGAAATCGCTATCACCAGAGCACCAAGTCTCAAACTGGATCTACGCATTTCGAATTCCCTTTAGAGCGCCACAAATATTACGCGACTGTACTACGCCCGGCCATATCTTTATGGTTTCACTAAAGTGAACCGGCTTAGAGGACATCGCATTGCACATCTGGTTTAGTAGTTTTCTTGTAGCAATATCCTGGTTTTTATGCGTGTTTTGCCCTGTGCAAAGCATGGCTCAAGAGACGCTGCCACCAACGCAGACATCTGAGACACCTAATTTTTCTGGCTTTTGGACACGCTCCAGTACTGCTGAAGGGCGCACATATCAATCGCCCGAAAGCGGCCCTGGCCCACTCACACGGGCCACGGATTCTGGCCCATTTTGGATTGCTGATTTCAACAACCCAATCTTGGGGCCGCGCGCATTGGAAGCGGTCATGGCACATGCCCAAATTGGCCGCTCTGGTCAAGTTCCTCAGCCAGCCTGGGTGCAGTGCTGGCCGATCGGCCTCCCCTTGATCATAAACATGAATGATCCAATTCAAATCCTACAAACAGAAGATGAAGTCACCATTCTTTACTCGAGGGACAATCAAACACGCCATATTTATTTGAACGAACAGCACCCCTCTGACCCGACACCCAGCTGGTATGGCTATTCGATTGGACATTACGAGGGTGGAAATAGTTTGGTAGTTGAGACACGTGGACAAAACAACAAAGCGCTGGTTGATCGCTTTGGCACGCCGCGGAGTGAAAAAATACGCGTTGTCGAACGCTATACCGTTGATCCTGAGCGTAGATCAATTCACATAGAGCTTACCATTGAAGATCCAGAAATGTTCGTGACGCCTTGGGCGGCTAGAGCCACCTATTGGCCTGGTGAACCACTCTATGAACAGATTTGCGCGGAAAATAACAAGGATCCGTCCGGCGGAACATTCGATGTTCCAATTGCAACAGGATTGGAGTTCTAAGTCACATCACCTAACCAAATAGAACTGCTAGGCATGCCTGCCAATACAGATTACGGTGCCGGCTGTTGGATCCCTGGCAATACTGCCGTTTATTGATCAATGTTTTGAGGAAAAAAGTTATGCGCTTCGCCACTCATATTTTGACCGTAACCATACTGCTCGCCCCGATGCCTGCTTTCGCGCAGGACTGGATAGAATATGTCGACACAGAGCAGCGCTTTAGCGTGAATCTTCCGGGTGAACCAACAATCGAAGACACGACAATCATCTCGCAAAGAGGCAGCCCTTATCCCACGCGCATCTACCGCGCGAGTGATGGCGTCAGCGACTATATGGTCAAGGTGGTAGATTACGCTGGTGCTATTGTTTCTAATGTTCGCGGTGCAATCGCTTGGGAAGCCTGGCACTACCGAATGTCTGTGCGCGACAATGGTGGCCAAATAACATTTGACGGCTATGCGCAGATCGACCGCATTGAAGGACACCAACTTCAAATTACAAATACCGATCAAAGCAAGACCTACATCGCGATTCATTTATATAACCGGCGACTTTACGTGTTGGAAGCGACCTCGCCGGAAGGCGTTCCGCGTCCAATGTTGTTTCAGGCCTCACTGTCGATGTTGAATGAGGAAGGGCAAGTAGTACGTTTCACGATCGATGCTGACGGACAGCGGATTCCATAAGTCAGGCTTTTCTCCGACGACTAGACCTTTAACCCTCAGCCATTCCAAATATGTCGAAATGAACAAAGTGGGGCAATTGGAATATGTCTTTTATCCCTCACCCGTGGGCAAGCTTTTGATAGCGCAAAGTACAAAAGGCCTTTGCGCCATTCTCATCGGGTCCAAGCAAGCACAACTAAAAGTAGAATTACAGAGGCGTTTCCCAGGCTCAATCTTTCAAAAAGGTAGTGCGCAACTAATGAAAAGCGCGGCAAAGATTTCTCAGCTTATCGAATGCCCCCAAAGACAAATTGATCTGCCGCTAGATATTCGTGGCACAGATTTTCAGAAACGCGTATGGAGTGCGCTGAGAAAAATTCCTGCTGGCAAGACCGCTAGCTATTCAGACATCGCGCAGAAAATCAAAGCACCGAAAGCAGTTCGGGCAGTTGCAGGCGCCTGTGCTGCAAATGCGCTTTCGATTGTCATCCCATGCCATCGTGTGGTTCGAAGAGATGGTGCCTTATCTGGATATTATTGGGGCGTCGAGCGCAAGCGAAAACTACTTGAAATCGAAGGCGCGAGATGATTCAAAAAAAATCTAAGGTTAAAGAACATGACTGCAGCCGTGATTGATACGACCGTTTTACCGAATAGCAATGAAGACCAGCTTCGCCATGAAATTGCAGCTCAGGAAAGAGAGCTAGACTTAGTGCAAGCAACTATCTCGCAGACACGACAGCTTCTGGTGTGAGATAATTTTCGGCATTGTCCCAAAGATAGTCTGCATATTCTAACATTGCGCGTTCATCTTCAGCGAGCAAAAAGCCCTGCTCGACTAGTCTCAATATCCCTGAACGATAAAGCGCGAGATAGGATTCCTTGGAACCATATTTTGATTCCAATTGTGCTGTCGTAAAGGGCTGGAACTGACCACGATTTCCACAAGTAATGTCAATGGAATCAGTAACAACCGGCGGCAACGATACAGGCGCCGGGGTACCCAATGGATAAACAGCATCAGGAAAGGCGATGCCACCAATCGGCCAGGAATTCTCGTCAACCAACGGTATCGGAACATTTACGCCTGGCAGCGGATTGAAGGTCAATGTTGCTTCAGAAGAGGGGCCCATCGCAAAGGCTACGCTTGGCGGCAAGCTTGGTCTGGATTCCGCGCCAACAACACCAATCGCTTTTTTTATACCGACAATCATAGCCCGAATATAAGGCGACATGTCGAGTGGATTAAGTGGACTCATTGGCGCTTTATCACAGCCTGCAAAGGCTTCTAGACCTGAAGGTGGACGCATCATTCGATGCGGTGCTGGAATATCGTAGCGTCGATAGTTCGCAGTTGTGACATGCGTTGCCGATAAACCTGCTCGCAACCTATAATAATCTGTATAGGCTGCAACATCGACAAATAACGGGTCGGTGTTGGGGCGCTTTAACAGCTCGTACCAATGCAATGGCTTTGCATCAGGAACAATATAGGGATGCTGTTCTGCTCCAAATTCTTTGGCAAGATTGTTCAGTGCCATCCAATTACCAAGACCATTGACCGAAATCGCACCTTGGAAGACGGCCACGCCCGTAACTGGTTCGACATTAAATCCCTCTGCGATAAAACTATTTACAAACCAAGCGCTTTGTGACTTGCCGCCAAGGATCAGCTTTTCATAAGTTACGAGTGAAAAGTCGCTTGGCGAATCCAGCGACGTATGCCCTGCGAGCATGCGTGCGAAATCGCGTAAAATGACGAACCCAATTCCTTGCGCATTTTCAGGAACGTCCTTTGAAAGCCTTGTTTGCCATTGCACCCGGGCATAGCTGATGGAATGGTGCTGAAAGAAGCCATTGCCAACGCCATTAACATATTGAGCACGAGACGGAGGGTCCGGCTCGTCGATTTCATTGACCAGGTTCATGGTTCTTGGTCTGCCGCGATTTTCGGAATCAACAAATACAAATTTATTTATGGGCTGACCCGGAGCTGGAGCAAATATTTCAAACTCTGATTCATATTCGAACAACCCACTATCGTTTTTTGGAACCTCATCAAGACCAACCACGTCCTCGCTTGGATCGACAATGCCGCGAACCACGCCATAAATGCGGTCATAGGAAATGCCGTTGAAGCTTCCCATCGCCTCGGTTGCACTAACGCTGATGCTGCTGATGCGAGATTCAAAGGAAGTTTGGGCACGTGTAGCGCTGGCAGTAAAACCGAAAACCGACAAAAGGCCGATGGCAAGACCCACGGTCAATCTAAAGCGAAAAGCAGTAAGCATTTGAGCCTCTTAGTAGTTAGGAACTACCCATGATGGCATCTATACCGGCCTGCGCACACTCATCCTGCATGTCCGGGCCACCCACACCGACCGCGCCGGCAAGCTGTCCGTCAACCATAATCGGTAGCCCACCACCTTTAGGAAAATCATTAATCCAAATAGAAGCCTGATTACCGCCACTCATGACAGTTTCTTCAAGCACTGTCGTTGGGCGTCGCCAATGCGCTGCAGTCTTGGCTTTGAGAATCGCCGTTTCAGATGTCGTTGCTCCACCACCTTCCATCATATGAAAGTCCAGCAGGACACCTGAAATGTCGACAACGGCAACACCAAGCGTCAGATTGTGTTCCTCCGCAAAGGCAACGCAGGTGTCGACGATTGTTCTTGCCGCATCCGTAGAGAGCAGCTTACGATCGACAAACGCAGATTGTGCAGAAGCTGTACTGGCTGAAAAGAACACAAGTGCCACTCCAACTAAGATCTTTTTCATCATTTTCTTATGCCCCATTTTTTGTTTATTACCCAAAACCCATCTAAAAATTTATTCATACGCATCCGTTTAGAGACTAGTGCTCAATTGGTTTTCAAACCAGAGTGCCTTTTGTGAGGCAGACTTCGTTTCCAAAAAACTAAGAACTGCCGTCAGGAGGACGGCGGCGCGAGCTTAATTTCTCACCAGTCTCAAAATAGCGCCCGGTAACCGCACTTTCTGCTTCTTCTGCATTTTCGTTGCTCCATTGTGAGAGCGGATAACCGTGCCAGGGCTCTTTAAGATTGAGTGGCGGCAGGGATAGCGCTTCCCAACGCGCTTTCGCTTTTTCCATGAAATCACGGCGCGGTAATGAGACCGGAAGATAAGGGTGCTCGCGACAGGCATTGATCAAAATGGCTGACGCGCCTTGCCCATCAGGATAGTCATATTGTCTTTTATCATCGTTCGGCGTGTTTGAAGGGTCGAGCCTCGGAACTTTGCCGCGAATGATCTCCGCGTCGCGATGCGGCTGCATGCTGTAGGACAGTGCCCACAAGATCGCATCCATGGAGTCGGGATCAATATCTGAATCAACCGCGATGAATATTTTTCCTAAAGAGGCATCAAAGGCCGAGGCTGCGCGGAGCGCTTGCCAAGGCTGGCCCAGTGCAGGACGGTCGAGCTGAATGACGAACATCATGTTGCAGCTCGCCATTTCGTGACAGGCAACTTTTGTAACCGATGGAATGTTACAGGCATCGCGTAAATGTTTGAGATAGATGGCGTCAAAGGCAGCTTTGCGCACAACGGTGCTTTCGCTTGGTGGAAACTCGCTGATGATGCCTTGATAAACTGGCTGCTTGCGATGGCTGATTGCCGTCACATCAAAAATCTTTTCCATCTTACGTGGGCCCAAATAGCCACTCGCTTCACCGAAAGGCGCCTCGGGCTCGAGTGAATCAGTACGGATGCGCCCTTCAATCACAATTTCAGCATTAGCCGGAACCAAAGCATCAAAGGTTTCAGCTTTCACAACAGGAATCGGTGCACCATTGAGCGCGCCCGCAAGCCCGTATTCATCAACCCCATAAGGTACTTTGCTGGCTGAAGCGAGAAGCAGAGCTGGCGGACCACCGACAAAAATGGCTGCTTCCAAAGGCTTGCCGAGCCGCCGTGCCTTCTCCCATTGGATTGCAAGATGCTGCGTCGGAACATCAGTGGCGCAACCGACGCGATCTTCAGCCTTAATCATCCCTCGATAAAGGCCGAGATTATAACTGCCATCTTCGGGATCACGGGTGACCCACACACCAGCAGTAAGAAAGGGTGCGGGATCGAATCCCGGTGTCGAAATTAGATGCGGGAAGCGATCAACACCGCCTTCAAGCTTAGGCGCGCTGAGTTTTATCTCTTTTACCGGCGCCTCCGTAGAACCTACCTCTTCCGGGGCAAGATGATTACCATGGGCGCGTCCCCAAGCCTCGGCTATTTGATCGGATTGAACGCCTAACGCTGCCGCATAGACTGCACGCGAGCTTCCAAGCGCGCCGAGCACCACCGAGCCGTCAAATTTATGTCCGCGGGCATCACTGATATTACGAAACCAAAAGGCCTTGCGATCTTCTTCGGCCAATCCGCGAAACTGCAGTCGCACTAATGGGACGAGCTCGGTATCTTTGCAAAACTCCTCGTCGATCACGCGTAAGAGGTCACGCTTTTTGAGTTCGTCGAGATAGGCACGCAAATCTTTGTAGGCCATGGGAACTCCAAAACTAGAACTTTCGCATCAATGGAATCATTACGAGGGAACAGAGCATGCAAGAGAACACCAAGAACTGCAGGCCAGCTATAAAATTTCCTGCGTTTCCAATCAGAACACCCATAATAAAAGGCGCCGTCGAGGCCACAAGATTTGATATCCCCGCATAAATTCCAAATCCTGCCGCCGTAATCTTTGCCGGAATGATTTGCATTCCCATCGCAAATAATGTGGGTACGGTTGAGCCCCAGAAACCTGCAGAAAATGCAAGAAATAAAGCAGAATTTGTTGCATTCGGCGCGTTCGCTGCGAGATAGATAAAAACACCGGTGAGAAAAAGAGAAGACCCGCAAATGACCGCCCGGCGCCCGGTCTTATCACCAAGCCATGCCCCGGAAATCATCCCGGCCAACATAAAAACAAAAGGTAGAGATGAATAAAATCCAGTTGCCGCCATGTCGAATTGGCGTGCCTCGCGTAAATAACTGGGTAGCCAGCTGTTAAATCCCCAAAGAAAAATCATCGCCCCACAATTGTAGATGGTGAGAAGCCAAATTTTCCAATCATTGATTAGCACAATCAGTGCTTCACCAAACGAAGCAGATTGTACTTGGCTAACTGGCGCGGCAGAAGCTTGAGGTGGTTTATCCTTTAGAAAATACCAAATCAGTGGGAGCACGATGAAAGCGTTGAGGGCTGCAAGTACAAAGAAAGATACACGCCAACCAAATTGCGCATTAAGAAGGATCACTAGCGGAAACCCGATTGCTGATCCCAGAGGGCTTCCAATGGTCCATAATGCATTGGCCCGACCCTGTTCGTGCAGTGGAAACCAATTTTTTACCGTCGCGGTCGCGGTTCCAAACTGCGGGCCTTCCATCAATCCTAAAAACACGCGCCCGACGAACATCAGAATGTAAGAACTGACGGTACCCATCAGCGCCATGGTAGCGGCCAAAAGCCCAGCTATGGAGGTGAGCGTTTTTCTTGGTCCAAAGAAATCTCCTGAAATGCTGAAAAGTAAGATTGAAAGTCCATAAGGAACCAGGAAGGCGGTCATCAAGAGACCCATCCTGGCTGGATCGCTTGTTCCCATGGCCTGCTGAAATTCTGGGTCACTGAAAAGGACCGCAATATTAATGCGGTCAAAAAACGCAGTCATCACTGCAACTAGCAGAACGAATGAGATTAGCCAGCGGCCTCGCGCCGCAACTGCACTCGACATCGAATGCGGTGATAATCCCGTTCCCATATTGCTCATGCGTTCTCTCCTCGAGGCGATCCTAAAGAGACAGACCCAGCCATGCCAGGAGATGATTGCTGTCCTACTGTAATAATTTGAACGTTTTCGTTAGGTTTGCCGTAAAATCGGCATGCGGGTCCGCATGCTCGGAATTGGACTCTGTTTATTGGAGGGATGAGATCATGAAATTTCTGTCGTTAATTACCTGTGTCGTGCCGAGAATGGATCCGTTAAACCGCGCAGCATTTTTTTTGGCTCTCGTCGCCGCAGTGGCGAGTATGTATCCAATGCCCCCACCTTTGATGGCGGCAGAAACCCCAGTCGGCGACGATATTGTCGTTACAATGCTGGGCACTTCGGCGCCTAGGGTCAGCACAGTTCGCTTCGGACCCTCTACTTTGGTGCAGGCTGGCGGGCTGAACTTGTTGTTTGACGCGGGTCGCGGCGCGGCGACGAGGCTTACTCAGCTTGACGTTTCTCTCGGCAATATCGAGGGCATTTTTATCACCCATTTTCATTCCGATCACCTCAATGGCTTTGCCGATGTTTGGATGACGGGATATCTCGGCCCGCATGGTGGGCGCTCGACTCCGCTCAACGTCTATGGCCCACCCGGCATTACACAAATCACGGATGGATTGTTGGCTGCTTACCTGCCCGATCGTGCGATCCGTGGATCTGGCGGCCTTGTCATCAATGAAGGCACATTGATCGAGACCCATGAATATTCGGCTGATGGCGTCGTGTTCGAACAAGACGGCGTACGTGTGACCGCGTTCGAGGTTAATCATGGAGAATTGATCAAACCGTCCTACGGTTACCGCATTGATTATGCGGGCCGCTCGGTCGTGCTTAGCGGCGACACCAAATATAATCAAAACGTGATCAACTATGGCCGGGGGGTCGATCTTCTGATCCATGAAGTCGATGTCACAAATGATCCTGCGCTTCAGAACATCAGAGACAATCACACTTCGCCCGAAGAGGCCGGGCAAGTTTTTACCGAGACGGCGCCGAAAATGGCGGCCTATTCGCACATCTTGCGCCTTGGCGGGCCCGAATATCCGCCGCCGGGTTTAGATGAGTTAGCCGCTCGCACGCGTGAGACATATGCTGGCCCGCTAACAATCGGCGAGGACTTGCTTCGCTTCCATATCGGCGATCAGGTGACAGTTATTCCACTCTTTACCGAGTATTGATGCGGCCTAAACCAATGGTCCCGGATTCGCACGATAGCGGTTGGCTATCGCGTCGGCAGTCATGAAGGCCAGCGCTTGAATAGTCAGTGTCGGATTGAAACCACCCATTGAAGGGAAGTTTGCCGAGCCAACGATAAAGAGATTTGGGATATCCCAAGACTGACCATATTTATTGACGACCGACTCATTCGGGTTTGCACCCATCCGCGCGCCACCCTCGTGATGCCCCGCCGGTGCGCCAGTATTATTGCGCGCTGTCATCACATGAGTCGCACCTGATGCCCGGCCCATCTCTTCCATCCGTTCGATGGTGAACGCGGTACGGGCCAATTCGTTCGGCCGCCGCCAATCATAAGTCAGCCGTGGCACAGGCAGACCCCAAGCATCAGTGACATCCGGATCGAGGTCAATGGTTTGATGCGCATAGGGCAAATCATCGAGTTGGGCGGCAATAGCATAATGCCGCGTATAATATTTGGCTAAGTAATCGCGGAACTCGGCTCCCCAGCGCCGCATCCCAGGCGGCGTCGACATGTTCGAGGCCGCAATGGGGCCACCTTCCAGCGCTACCGGTCCGGCACTGATTTGCGCTCCGCGAATGAAGTCAAGACCTGAATGATCGAAATTATCGGCGTTGAAATCGTCGATCGTATGCTTTTGCGCGCTTGGACCCATGTAAATATTGAGGTGACGATCATCAAAGGTGAGCGTCGTCCGCGCACGTATATGCGTCATCAAATGCTTGCCCAGATGTCCGCTGGAATTGGCGAGGCCATTTGGAAATTGCTGGTTACGCGAGAGAAGCAATAATCGGGTGGCGTCATAAATAAACGGCGCAACAATTACGATATCCGCTTCAACATTATTCTCCGAACCATCGGGCCCGTAATAGGAAACCCCGGTGGCGCGTCCAGTGTTGTCGGTGTCGACGTGATGGACCATTGCCCCGGAAATAAGGGTAAAATTCCCGGTTGCATCGGCTTCGGGTAATTTGGTGACCAGAATGCTCGACTTGGCGCCGATATGGCAGCCAAAGCCCTGGCAAAAGCCGCAATAAGAGCAAGCGGGTCGACCATTATAGGGCTGAGAGAGGATCGCGCGCGGCGTAGGAAAGGGATGATAACCGTGCTCACGCGCCAAATTGTCGAAAACGACTCCAGTTTGATCGAGGTTGAGAGCAGGCATCGGATAATCGCGCTGCCGTGGCGCTTCGAACGGATTCCCACCCTCGATTGTCTGGCCTTGGAGATTACCGGCTTGTCCCGACACGCCGATCTCGTACTCGGCCTTGTCGTAATACGGTTCTAGCTCGTCATAGCTAACCGGCCAATCGATCAGTGATGAATCTTCCGGGATTGCGGCTTCACCGTAACGCTCAATGGTTTGCGAGCGCACACGAAAGTCATCTTCGTGAAAACGCCATGAGACGGCACCGTAATGTACCGTGCCGCCGCCTGCCTGATTACCATAGGAAAGAGAATTGACAGGCGTTGCCACGGTATCAGTGTTAACCCGCCAGGTTACCGGCTGCCGCTTTACATCGGGGCGCAAATCTTGACGCTGAAAATAACGCAGCTCGTCCTGCGGCGCGAAATCGGGCGTAGCGTGACGCGGCCCGCGCTCCAATGCGATCACCCGCATGCCAGCCTTACTGAGCTCTGCCGCCAATATTCCGCCGGCAGCGCCGGCCCCAACAATCACCACATCTGTTTGTTGCGTTGCCATGTTCAGCCTCTCCGCGCCGGAGCAGTCGTCTTCAAGCCGATAACGCTATCGCCGGCAAAGGCCTCGGAGCTCGCGAGGTCAGCAGGAGTAAATGCTGGATGCGCACCCGGAAAACCAACCAGCCTCCAGCCAGCGAAATCTTTGTTTCCGCCATAGACCGGATCGGCAAACATGCCTTCCATTGTATGGGTGCGCAGCATAGCGAAGAATTCCCGCGGGCCAGGATAATCAAAACCAGTGGCGCTTCCGTCTTCCAGCGCGAGCAAGATTTCGTCTTGTTGCCCACCGCTAAGGGCGGCAAATCTCGCGCTAAACCTTTCTTGGGAAAAAACTTCAAGCTGGTCCAAGCCCCGGCGATAGAAATCTTGGTGATCTGCATAGGCTCCGGCAAGCGCTAGATCGATATAGTTGAGTACATTCGCATCCGTTGCACCGGGCATGTCGGGAGCACCAGGCATGATCCGCTCGGCAATTGCGGCTACGGTTGCAGCATCGGCGGCATTCAAAAATGCGCCGAGCTCAACATCATGCGCCATGCCGTGTTCATCATGCGCGGCGTCCGCAACTGTTTGGCCTGCTGCCGGCTCTTGCGTTGCCTCTCGCACCAAAGCGGCGCCCGCGACAACCGCCCCGCCGGCTGCGGCTCCAATCAAGAAGTTACGCCGCCCGTCATTCGTCTTTTCCATGACCATCCCCAACTGGTTTCCGCGGGTTTAAGACTAACGCAATTTGCGTTTAGACGCACCCATGAGGCTTACTTGCTGCTGGCTAAGTCGTTGCAGGCTATAGTCGAGAACTTACTTATCAAGTCCACTGTAATATTCCCGCAGTACGCTTGCCACTTCAGGTCGACTGAACTCGTCCGGGATTTTCTCGTCATTGGCGAACATTTCACGTAGACGCGTCCCAGAGATTTGCAACCGATCTTCGTCTTGGTGCGGGCAGGTCTTATCAGTCGCCATCCCATCACATTTGAAGCAGTAAAATGTGACACCAATCTTGATTGGCTTTGTGATGAGACTATCCGGCGGAATATCATCGAAAATATGGTGGGCATCGAAGGGGCCATAATAATTACCGACGCCCGCATGATCGCGTCCTATTAATATATGAGAACAACCAAAATTTTGTCGAAACAAAGCATGCAAGAGCGCTTCGCGTGGTCCCGCATAACGCATTTCAATCGGATAGCCAGCCTGAACATAGGTGTTCGGAACAAAATAATTCTCGGTCAACACATCGATTGCTTTGACCCTTACCGAGGCTGGAAAATCGCCTGGCTTTAATGCACCAAGCACCTGGTGGATGAGAACGCCGTCACACACATTAATTGCGATCTTTGCCATATGTTCATGGCTTCGATGCATCGGGTTTCGGGTTTGAAAGGCAGCAACCCGGCTCCAGCCTTTTTTCTCGAAGAGAGAGCGCGTCTCATCAGGCCGAAAATAGAGCCCTTTATACTCTTGGCGGTAAGCCCCTTCACTGAAGGCCGCGACCACTCCGCCCAAATTGATCTCGCCTTGAGCCAAAACCTTGGCCACACCAGGATGTTTTTGATCGTCTGTGCCAAACACGTGGCGGCACTCGAACGCTTTATCGATTTCGTATTTTTCGCTGACTTTGAGCGTGCCCATAATTTTTCCCGATGCTTCATCGACAAGCGCGACACCCTCACCAATGGCGATGCTATCGGCAAGGTCTTTAGCGCAGGAAACTGTAATTGGAATGGGCCAAAACAAACCGCTAGAGAGGTTCATCTTTGCGCAGCAGCTGCGCCAATCATCATGTCCCATGAACCCACTGAGGGGCGTATAGGCGCCCATAGCCAACATCAGAAAATCTGAGGTCTCGCGGCTACTCATCGGAATGATCTTAAGTGTACGCGCCTCTTGCAGCCCTTCGGTGCGCTGCGCCTCTGGCACAAGAAGAGGCGTCAGATGATCGCTGCCATGCGGCGGAACTAGCTTCGCCATGATCCCAGACTTAACATCATAGTCGCCTCATAGTGCTCCATCCCTTGCGCATCCACGCTTGCGACGAAAATCTTGCCCGCGCTCAATCTATGATGTGATGGACCGGAGCCTTCTCCATCGCCCAATCGCCGGTTTTCTGGTCGTAACTGGAAAGCGTGAAGCAATGCCAATCCTTGTCGTCCAGCTTGGCGTGATCTGCGCGGTAGTAATATCCCGGCCAGCGCGTTTCCTTGCGAAACAAAGTGTGCTGGGTCACGCATTCTGAGGCCAAGACTCGGTGTTGAAGCTCCCAGCTGCGTTGCAATTGATGCAAATCTTCGGCGCCAAGATGTTCGAGGTCTTCCTTCAACATGGTCAGAAGCTCAATCCCGCGCGTGAGCAACGGTTCATTAGTCGTGTAATGCGAACTAATACCGGCGCAATATTCGTCCATTATCTTTTCGAGACGCTGAAGCCCGTGAATGGGAAGAATATAGCTTGGCGAGACACTTCCGCCGACGATTTCATTGCGCCCGACTCGATAGGTTTCCAATGGCTTGTAAACGGTCTTCTTAAGATCTTCGTATTCCGCCTCGCTGATTTGCGGCTGGTCCTTACCCATATCATTCACATATTTGACCGCTGCCTTGGCGGCAATCCGTCCTTCAGTAAAGGAGCCGGACGAGAATTTATGGGCGGTGCCACCGACCGTGTCGCCCGCTCCGAATAAACCATCGATGGTCATCATGCGGTTGTAACCCCATTGATAATCTGCAGGGGCATAGTCTTCTGGACCGCTCGTCCAGGCGCCAGAACAGGTCGCGTGAGAGCCCATAACATAGGGCTCTGACGTCGTCAGCTCAGGATTAATTTCCTTGGGATCGATGTTTTGCGACGCCCAAACAACTGCCTGACCGATGGTCATGCCGAGGAAATTTTCCCAGCCGATGGTCTCTTTATGCGGATCTTTAAAGGCCTCTTTGGTTACCATTCTGATGGGACCACGGCCAGCCTTCACCTCTTCCAAAAGCGCATGGTTGCGCAGGCAGGTTGGCACCGGCGTATGATTGACATAATCGCCTACCAACGCCTCGATCGAATCACGCCAATAGGCTTCGTAATTTTCGCCATAGGCGTTTTCTGTGTAGGTGTGCAAATGCAGGAAATAGGCACCGACCGGACCATACCCATCCTTGAACCGCGTCAGCACAATGCGGTTCTCCATTTGTGTCATTTTGGCGCCAACTTCGATTGGTAATGCGTAGGCCGAGGCGCTACTCCAGGGCGCATACCATGTGCGTCCCATGCCCTCGCCAACCGCGCGTGGCTTGAAGATGTGAGATGCGCCGCCGGCAGCAACGATGACCGCCTTGGCACGGAAGACATAAAAATCACCGGTACGAACATTAAAACCGACAGCCCCGCCAACCCGGTTCGGCTTCGTCGAATCCATTAATAGATGGGTGATCATGATCCGGTTGTAGATTTCAGTGGCGGCCTTGCGCGCAGCCTCGGCGACGATCGGCTTATAGCTTTCGCCATGGATCATGATCTGCCATTTACCCTCCCGCAGATAGCGTCCCGTTTCCGGGTCACGCATCATGGGCAGACCCCATTCCTCAAATTTATGAACCGTGGAATCAACATGGCGTGCGATGTCATAGCCTAGATCTTCACGTACCAAGCCCATGAGATCGTTGCGCGCATAGCGGACATGGTCTTCGGGCTGGTTTTCGTTCCACTGCATACCCATATAGCAATTGATTGCGTAGAGACCTTGAGCAACCGCGCCGCTGCGCTCGATATTCGCTTTTTCGACGCAAACGATTTTTAGATCGCGCCCCCAATATCTGGACTCATATGTCGCGCCGCAGCCACCCATGCCACCGCCGATAACTAGGATGTCCGAATCCACGAATACAGTTTTTCGGCGATTAAACAGCCCCATTAAACCAACACTTGCTTGAGTTTATCGGGATTGAGGGTGGGAAGCGCATCGATGTTGAGCGACTCCGGCTCATGTGCAAGTTCCTGGGAACTCATCGCCTCTGCTGTGGGCCTCTCGTAATCAGATGGCGACTTGATAGAACCCCAAGGCGTCGTTCTTATCGGTGAAACAAAATTCTTTTCGCGTCCGTCCCTAAACTTAACCTTCCACGAAACGGTCTGCTTCTCTTCTTCACGTAACACCCGGACGCTGTGTCCGAGAGGCGCAAAATCCGCATAGCCCCGCACATCGATGGCATGCTGCGGGCATACCTTTACGCAGGAATAACATTCCCAACAAAAATTAGGCTCTATATTGAAAGAGCGTCGATATGTCTTGTCGATATGCATGATATCGGACGGGCAAATGTCAACGCATTGCCCGCAGCCGTCACATTTCGCCATATAAGTAAAAGTGGGCATTTAAATTATGTTCCTTCTTGGCGAGGGTTGGCTGGCGGTGGCAAATTGGAGGAACCATCAGCATCTTCAATTCTTCTTTGGTAAGCCATGACGGGTTTATAAAACATATGAGCAAATTTCGACCACGGGACAGACACAAAGAGAAATGTGGAAGAAAAAATATAAAGAGCTAGAAGCACGTCTGTGAGGGTCGTATTGGAGCTGGTGGCTGACACCTCCCATAGGAGCGCAAAACCTACACTAGAAAGCAGAGAAACAATGAAAATATCTGCGCGGACTAAGCGAAAGGGCGAATGATGTTCGTGGGACACATCGACTCGAAGCAGAAAGAAAAACCAGAGCCCACCAAACAGAACCATTATGGCGCCAATATTCCACAACAAGGGTAGAATGGTGGGCGTGACTGCACCTTCGCCAAGGTAGCAAAAGACCATAATGACAGTCGTTACCAAATAGGTAATGAAGCCATAGAATAGAAAAAGATGCGAAATGCGTCTCTGTTGAGAGCAGAACTCACCTGCGCTTGCCACTTCAACTATCAGCGTCTTCAGCGCCATCGAAGTGGCCTCACCCCCGCCAATTTTTCTTTTGGCCCGCGATTTTACCTTCGCACGATGTTCAGAAAAATACTGCCCGCTACCCTTGTGAATGACGTCGAAAAGTGTCCCCCCGAAAACCGCAAATATCATCAGAACCACATAGGCTTGAATTAACGTCGGCGACAGAAAGGCCGGGAGAACGGAGAAGGGATTGGTTGTAAACATCAAATTGCCCCCTGGCGTAATCAATTCTCATCCCAAAACCCACCATGGTAGTCAACTCTAAATCAATGAAGGGCGACAAAATGCGTAACCCCCGTTTGAGTTTGGGCACCCAAGCAGCCTAGGATTGCTACATACGGCACCTCTAACGATTTGAATAATTAGGAAAGGGTGATGTTTAGAGCCGCAACAACAATATTGCCGATTCTGAGCTGTGCCGCCATCCTCACTGTATCCACTCTTGTTGCAGGATCAGCGGAAACTACATTCGGCGTTCCGAACTTTTCGACCAGCACGGTGAGCTGGCGAGGCTCGAACGGGATGGAATTTTTGCCGGTTGACGGTTCTCCTCCAGCTGTCGGACGCCACCCTAACCATCCCCGTATCACCAACGCCATTTCCCGTCGCACAGGCCAGCAGCCGACCTCACACATCCCTGATCTATCCAATCCGAATTTGATGCAATGGGCCAAAGACATAATGCAGGTCGACAGTGACGAAGTTTTGGAGGGGAAGATCCCTTATATGCCAAGCCAGTCCTGCAAGCCTTGGGGCACCCCGGCAGTGATGCAATCAGGCGGTCCGTTCATCATCTATCAAACACCCACCGAAGTAATAGTCGTCGAAGAGAGTGAGCGCCTAGCGCGCCACATTTATCTAAACGTTCCCCATTCGACGAATCTAAAACCATCCTATTACGGAGAATCAGTTGGCCACTATGAGGGTGACACCTTGGTTGTCGATACGATTGGATTCAACGCCGAGACTTTTGTCGATTTTTTCCGTACCCCGCACACTGAACAGATGCATGTCATAGAGCGCTGGCGGCTGATTGATAACGGTGAACAACTCGAGATTCTATTCACCGTAGACGATCCAGGCACTTATCACCTGCCTTGGCAGGTGATGCGGCGGTTAGGGTTCTCCGATGCACCTTTAGGCGAGAATATCTGCCGCGAGGGCAGTTTCCAAATCCACGACTTCGGTGTCCCCATCGAAGAAGCACCAGATTTTTGATGTGTATTGATCAACGTATGAGAGCAGTGGCAACCTGTTTATCCGTTAGTCTAGCTTACGCCTAGATAAATTCATGTAGTATTAGCACTAGTGTTTTCGGGTGCATGGGGAAAAAGCAGTGCGAGACACAAGGGGTTCTATGCTGAACCGGCGCGACTGTGTGATGCTCGGTGCTGCTAGCTTGGTTATTCCGTCTTGTACAACGTTGCCAAGCACCAAACAGGATTTACTTGTCAACGACGTGCATGCCCAGCTCAATCCGACAAGTGTCGCTCGGATCGTGCGGACAGCCGGTGTGGACACTATTGCCAACACCATTCGTCTTGCTAGAACGGAAGGTAAGCACGTTTCAATTTCTGGTAGCCGACATGCTATGGGCGGCCAGCAATTCGCCTCGGAATCTTTATTGCTCGACATGCGCGGCATGAACCGTATCCTCAAGCTTGAGCGAGAATCAGGAACGGTTGAAGTTGAATCAGGCATCGAGTGGCCTGAATTGATCAACGGACTTAACGCACTGCAAGAGGGTGAATCACAGCCTTGGGCCATCGTACAAAAGCAAACCGGTGCTGACCGACTGACAATCGGGGGTGCACTTTCTGCGAATGTACATGGACGGGGCCTTAAGTTTGGCCCGATGATCCAAGACGTGGAATCCTTTACGCTGATTGATGGTGACGCCACACCATTAAATTGCAGCCGGAGTGAGAATCGTGAACTCTTTCAATTAGCCATAGGTGGCTATGGTCTTTTCGGGGTGATCGCAAATGTGAAACTACGGCTCGCACGCCGCACCAAGATCCGGCGCGTGGTAGAAATTGCACACATCAACGATATTGCGGAGGCATTCGCGCAACGGATTTCCGAAGGTTACACTTATGGTGATTTTCAATATTCAACAGACGAAAAGTCGGATGGCTATTTAGGCCGCGGTGTATTCTCCTGCTATTTGCCGGTGCCGATGGACACGCCGATTCCCACAGATCAACTCTTGCTTTCTGCCAACGATTGGAACCAGCTTATTTTTATGGGCCACGCAGACAAAGCACGCGCATTCGACGTTTATTCTGCTTATTATCTTTCTACATCGGGCCAAATCTATTGGTCCGACACACACCAACTCAGCACCTATATTGAGGACTACCATCGCGCCATTGACACACAGTTAGGTGCAGCGGTGCGGGCGACTGAGATGATAACAGAAATCTATGTGCCCCGTGCGGCACTAGCTGATTTTATGGCCGAAGTCCGAGCTGATTTTCGTGCGCATGAAGTCAATGTCATATACGGCACCGTTCGTCTCGTTGAGCGCGACGAGGAAAGTTTTCTGGCCTGGGCACGAGAGCCCTGGGCGTGCATAATTTTTAATCTTCATGTCGTTCATAATCCTGCGGGGCTTGCCAAAGCAGAGGTTGATTTCCGTCGCCTAATTGATCACGCGATTGACCGAGGTGGTAGCTATTACCTTACCTATCACCGCTGGGCGAGCCTCGAGCAAGTCGAGTCCTGCCATCCCAGATTCATCGAGTTCATGCGCTTAAAGCGCCAATATGATCCAAACGAACGTTTTCAAAGCGAATGGTATCGTCATTATCGCGATGCATTCGCGTAAGTGCCCTTTACGGTGGCAAGGTGACTTGCAGTCACAAGGCGCGACTCGTGAAAGAGGCTTCTGGTGCCCAGGGGCGGAATCGAACCACCGACACGCGGATTTTCAGTCCGCTGCTCTACCCCTGAGCTACCTGGGCCCTAAGCGATCCGACCACAAAAAAAAGCAAATCGCTGGAAGTCTGGCTTTGTAAAATACACCCTCCACCCTGTCCAGCACCTGGATATATCAGGGCTCGGCCGCACCATCGGCACTAATGATAGCTCTCTTTACTCGGCGGTACATTCGCCTCTTCTTCATCTTCGGGCAGTTCGGTCGATGGAATCGCATATCTTTCATTAAACCAGCGTCCCAAATCGCGCTGGGCACAAACTTTAGAGCAAAATGGCTTGTGAACGATCGACATCGGCTTATCGCAAATAGGACATTTAAGTTCGCTCATGTTGAATCCTCCTTGCCCAAGGTCTCTACCGAAAAGCTGTCACGCTCACGATGAGGCTCAGGGAAAACCCGAAGAGCCGTAATCCCCCTACGACTAAACTCGAACCTCAAGGGCTCCGCGTGCTCTTCAAGCCATGACGCAATCTCCGAACCGACGCGCATCGCGATTGGTATCCCGGGAGCGCTTAAAGCAGCACGCTCAACTTGTCGTAAGGCATCCAGCGCAATTGCAGGTATGGATTGCCGGCGTCCATGCCCGTCACAGCTTGTGCAAACTTCCATTGTCCGGCGGTCCACGCTTTTGCGCGTATGCTTAATGGTTAGAGCGACAATATTCATGCCCGGCATTCGAACAACATCCGCATGGAGCTTGGCCTGTTTCAATTGCTTAGCCAATATGCCTATCAACCTATCGAAGCCTTCATCGTCGGCAATAGGGATAAAATCAATGACGATCAATCCGCCGAGCGAGCGTAAAACAACCTGGCGGACAATCATTTCCGCAGCTTCTAAATTAACGGCAAGCCCCGTGCCCTCCAGATCGCTACGCGCTATGTGCTTGCCCGAATTGACATCAATCGCGATCAGCGCCTCGGTCGACTCAATGGCGATCCATCCGCCATTGGGAAGGGATATGTGAGAAAACTGCAATTCTCCAATATCATCTTCAATTCCATGTTCAACAAAAAGTGGCGAAGAGCTTTCGTGCAAAACGATACGCTCAGAAAAACCAGGCATGGCTTCTTCGGCATACCCATGTGCGGCTTTAAATGTCTGGCGGTCATCAATAATGACACGCTCGATTTCTGGTCCAACTTGATCGCGCAGCGCGCGCTCAATTGCTCCAAGCTCATGATGTAGCGTCATCGGGGGTTCATCGTTTTCTTGTGCAGCGGCAATTTCTTCCCAGATTCCAGCTAAATATTCGACATCTTCCCCAAGCTCCTCTTCAGAAGCACCAATGGCTGCCGTTCGCACGACAAAGCCTGCGCCGCTCTTCACCTCAGCCGTTGCTTCCAAAATCGATTTGAGCCGTGTCCGCTCCGCCTCCACTTCAATCTTGCGCGAGAGTAATACCCGCCCACCCTCCGGTGTGAAAACTAAATAGCGTCCAGCAATTGTAAGATTTAACCCAATCCGTGCACCCTTATCGCCCATGGCATCGCGTAATACCTGAACAAGGAGCGTCTCGCCTTCGCGTACCAGTTCACTAATTTTTAGTGCATCATCGCGTGGACCAGATCCGCGCTTTACCGCATCGCGTGCGCTTAAAAAACCATCACGCTCACCGCCAATATCTACAAAGGCGGCATTCAGTGCAGGAAGGACACGCTTAACCCGTGCCAGAACGATGTCGCCAACTTGGCTCAACTCCAAACGTGCCTCACCATCTTCGCCCTCCAAATCCATCTCCGACCAATAGCGCTCGAGCAAGCCATCATCGACAAGTGCAATTTGAAGCTCAGCGATCCCGGAGTGGATTAGAATTTGTTTAGGCATTGGCACATCAGACTTAAGAGGAAAGGAAACTATCTAGGAGATCACATAGCCGGCAGAAGTTAAAAGCGAAACAGTCTCAAAAAGCGGTAACCCAACGACATTGCTATAGGAGCCGTTGATTTGGCGCACAAAAGCTTCGGCGTGGCCCTGAATTGCATAGCCACCGGCTTTGCCTAAGCCCTCCCCGCTTGCAAGATAATTGAAAATTTCGCCTTCACTCAATCGCTTGAATGCGACATGCGTCATGACAATCCGTGTACGAGGCGCGCCACCCTGAGCTATTAAGGCCAATGCCGTAAGGACGCGGTGCCGCCGCCCCGATAAAAGTTTCAAGCCATTCTTGACCTGGTTATTCGTTTCAGCCTTAGGAAGAATTCTTCGTCCACAGGCTACCACTGTGTCGGCAGCAAGTATAAGCGCAGCTTCATGTGCTGCAACTACTGCCATCGCTTTGTCACAGGCTAAACGCTGCGCATAATCGCGTGGTAACTCATCTTGTTTCGATGTTTCGTCCACATCTGGCGTGACGATCGCGTCAGGAATGATTCCAGCTTGGGCGAGAAGCGCCGCGCGGCGAGGGCTGGCGCTCGCAAGTACGAGTCGCGGGCGGGTAGCCACAAAGCCGCCTATTTAAAGCGATAGGTGATACGCCCCTTAGTAAGATCATAAGGTGTCATTTCGACAAGAACCTTATCACCTACCAAAACGCGAATACGGTTTTTGCGCATCTTACCGGCCGTATGCGCGATAATTTCATGTTCATTCTCTAGCTTCACACGAAAAGTTGCATTTGGGAGCAACTCGGAAACGGTGCCCGGAAATTCAAGAAGTTCTTCCTTGGCCATTCAAATCCTTTGCATTTTCTGCTTGCGGGAGGATGCATTTGGAGACTGGAAAATCAAGCCGCGTGACATACTTAATTTAGAAAATTCACCTGTTACGCAGGGAATTCCGACGATTGGGACGCACTGGCTCATATTTTAAGATGCAAAACGCTAATCAGCGTGAAAAGACGTCGCGCAGTCTTGAAGTCCAATTCTGCCTTACCTTTCAATCGCTCTGTCAGCAATTCCA